>ENA-OQLB01001327-OQLB01001327.1-human-gut-metagenome-genome-assembly--contig:-NODE-1327-length-10743-cov-1.829597_pt1 | contig 10743 bp, 13 predicted proteins | sample MGYA00242656_ERZ504813 | MGnify/ENA primary metagenome ERZ504813 (study PRJEB26092, sample SAMD00036388) | human gut metagenome | host: Homo sapiens | study: EMG produced TPA metagenomics assembly of... | reverse complement strand
CATGTGGACCGCGACACCTTCGGCCATCTGCTCGACTTCGTGGACCGTTTCCCCGGATACTTCCTCGGATGCAACGCCGCGCTGCCTCGCATCGGCGGCTCGGTGCTCGCCCATGACCATTACCAGGCGGCGGCGAACTGCTGCCGATGCACAAGGCGGCAGCCTGGGCGACGATGACGCTGCCGGAATACCCGGACGCGACCATCGAGATCCTCGACTGGCCCGGCACCGCCGTGCGCGTGGTCGCCAAAATCGCGCGACACGATCATCGAGGTGTGCGACAAGATCCGCAGAGCTGGATCAACTACTCCAACCCCGAGCTGGACATCATCTGCGAAGGCGAGGACGGCAAGCGCTCCGCGGTGTCGCCCAGCGCGATCATCACCGAGCGCGGCTACGAAATGAGCCTGATCTTCCGCAACAACTCGGTCAGCGAGGAACTGCCGGAAGGCATCTTCATGCGCATCCCGAGTTCTGGCCGGTCAAGCAGGAGCACGGCTGATCGAGCGCAGGGCTGGTCATCTCTCCCGGCCGTCTCATCAACCAGCTTGGCCTGATCGAGGACGCCCTCGCCGAGGGCAAGCCGCTGCCGGAAGAGGTCGGCGAGTTCACGCTCGAATGGGACGAACTCACCGCGACACTGAACGGCGAGCGCGACCGCGACGCATCCACGCCGCGGTGCAGGACGAACTCGGCAGCGTATGCGAGCGCATCCTGGGCAACACGGCCGTGTTCAAGCACAAGGAACTCACCCGGGACTTCATGGAAGGCCTCGGATTCCATACTCAGCATTAGAATGACTGTTGGAGTCATCCACAGCTGTTTTTCAAGGAGGAACACATGACTACCATTCTGGTAACGGGCGGCGCGGCTACATCGGTACGCACACCGATGTCGAGCTGCTGAACAAGGGGTACGACGTTGTCTGCGTGGACAACTACAGCAACTCGTCGCCCAAGGCGCTCGATCGCGTCGAGGAGATCACCGGCAAGACCGTCAAGCGCTACGAGGGCGATGTCCGCGATGAGGCGCTGATGGACCGCATCTTCACCGAGAACGACATCGACTGGGTGATTCATTTCGCCTCGCTCAAGTCCGTCGGCGAGTCGGTCGCCAAGCCGATCGAATACTACGACAACAACCTCAACAGCACCATCGTGCTGCTCAAGGCCATGCGCGCCCACGACGTCAAGAAGGTCATCTTCTCGTCGTCCGCCACCGTCTATGGCACGCCCAAGGAGCTGCCGCTGACTGAGGAGAGCCAGATCGGCGGCACCACGAACCCGTACGGCACGACAAGTTCTTCGAGGAGCAGATCCTGCGCGACGTGCACGTCGCCGACGACTCCTGGACCGTCGTCATCCTGCGCTACTTCAACCGGTCGGCGCCCACGAGTCCGGCCTGATCGGCGAGGATCCGAAGGGCATTCCGGCAAACCTGACCCCCTACATCGCCAAGGTTGCACTCGGCGAGCTCAAGGAGGTTCAGGTGTTCGGTGACGACTATGACACGCCCGACGGAACCGGCGTGCGCGACTACATCCACGTTGTCGATCTGGCCAAGGCCACGTCGCCGTCATCGACAAGGTCGAGGGCCCCGGCGTGTTCACCTACAACCTGGGTACCGGTCACGGATACTCGGTACTTGAGGTCATCAAGGCGTACGAGAAGGCTGCCGGCCACGCGATTCCGTTCGCGATCAAGCCGCGTCGCCCCGGTGACATCGCCGCCTGCTACGCCGACTCCTCCAAGGCCGAGCGTGAACTCGGCTGGAAGGCCGAGCTCGGCATCGACGACATGGCTGCGTCGTCGATGAATTGGCAGACCAAGAACCCGAGCGGTTACCGCGACGCGAGTGACATCGGCCCGGGCGATCGGCTGATCGGCGTGATTTGATCGTCTGGCCGTCTTACGAATGATGCCCGGTGGCGTCCTGTAGATTCAGGGAACCACCGGGCATCATTCGTTTTTTTGCCGTTGATATTCGCCGGAACGTTGGCAAGGTCATGGGTCAAGTCGCGTTTGCGTGCTTAAGTGCGCGTCGGAACGACGAGTGCGCGAACATAGGAACGCAAACCGGTGGTTTGCGTGCTTAAGTGCGCACGGTCGTCGTTCGGCGCGCACTAAGCACGCAAAAGGGTGCGGACAGGCCCGATATGTGTGGTGTTCGTTCAGTGGATTGCCGTGAAGTGATGCGTGTGTCGGCAAGGCGTACCGAAGGAAGCGGTACGAGGGTACCGCGACTGAGAACAACGCAGCGACACTCCATCACTCCTCGCAACGAGGTCGAGATATGAATCGTTCCACAGATCCTCGTCCCCGTCGGGCATCAGCAGGACGCGTTCGGGGTTCAGGGCCTGGACTGCGCCCTCGTCGTGGGTGACGAGGACGATGGCGCCTTCGTATTTGGCGATGGCCTTGAGGATTTCGTCGCGGGAGGCGGGGTCGAGGTTGTGGTGGGCTCGTCGAGGAGGAGGACGTTGGCGCGGGAGGTGACGAGCGTGGCGAGGGCGAGACGGGTCTTTTCGCCGCCGGAGAGGACCCGGGCGGGTTTGAAGGCGTCGTCGCCGGAGAAGAGGAAGGAGCCGAGGATGGAACGAGCCTGAGTGTCGTTGAGATCAGGGGCGACGTGGGTGAGGTTCTCAAGCACGGTGGCGTTGAGATCGAGGGTGTCGTGCTCCTGGGCGAAGTAGCCGATCTTGCAGCCGTGGCCGTATTCGACGACGCCGGTGTCGGGGTCTTCGATGTGGGCGAGCAGGCGCAGGGTGGTGGTTTTCCGGCGCCGTTGTAGCGAGGATGACGACGCGGGAGCCTTTGTCGACGGCGAGGTTGACGCCGGCGAAGACGATGTTGGAGCCGTATGCCTTGGAGATGTCCTTGGCCATGATGGGGGTGCGGCCGCAGGGTGCCGGTTCGGGGAAGCGGATGTCGGCGACCTTGTCCTGCTTCTGGCGTCGGAGGTCTCGGACAGGAGCCGTTCGGCGCGGCGCATCATGTTCTGGGCGGCGACGGCTTGGTGGCTTTGGCGTGCAGGCGGATGCCCTGCTTCATGAGCCGGTCGGCTTTTTTCTCGGCGACCTCGCGTTCGCGGCGACGACGCTCCTCGTCGACGACGCGCTGGTGGAGGTAGGCTTTCCAGCCGAGGGAGTACATGTCGATCTGGCCGGTCTGCGCGTCGAGATGCAGACCTTGTTGACGACTTCGTCGAGCAGCTCGGTGGAGTGGGAGATGACGAGGAATCCGCCTTCGTATTTCTTGAGGAATCCGCGCAGCCATTCGATGGAGTCGGCGTCCAAGTGGTTGGTGGGCTCGTCGAGAATGAGGGTGTCGGCATCGGAGAAAAGGATGCGGGCGAGTTCGATGCGGCGGCGTTGGCCACCGGAGAGGGTGCCGAGGGGACGCTGCATGACGTCCTGGGGGAGGCCGAGGCTGTCGGCCATGGCGATGGCCTCGGATTGTGCGGCATAGCCGCCGGCCTTGTCGAAGTCCTGCATGGCTTTGTCGTACCGGTTCATGGCTTTGGTCATGATGTCCGGGTCCGGGTTGGTCATGTCTTTTTCGGCTTTGCGGATGCGGCTGATGATGGAGCGATGTCGCGGGCGCTCATCATGCGGTCGAGCGCGGTCTGCTCCTGGTCGGGCGGGCATGCGTGTCTGGGGGAGGTAGCCGAGCTTGCCGGATACGCGCACCTTGCCGCTGGTGGGGAGCATGTCGCCGGTGATGACGCGGGTGAGTGTGGTTTTGCCGGCACCGTTGCGACCGACCAGACCGATCTTGTCGCCTTTGGCGACGTGGAAATCGGTGGGATGGAGCAAGGTGCGCGCGCCGATCTGAATCTCAAGTCCCTGCGCCTCAATAGCCATGTGTCCCGCTCGTCTTTCTGTTGTTGTCCGTATTCGTTGAAGTCCAACCGTCCATCATAGCGAACACGTGCCGACTGGCGGTCAGGTACTGACTCAGGGGTGTCTCGGGGTTGTCATCCCCGCGGATCATAAGCCGTTTCGTCCCCGTGGTCGATGGCCGGGAAACCTTACGAATCCTAATGTTTATGGTGATGTTGCGATGACGGCAGACCAGTGAAGGAGCGACAGGCATGGAACGGATGATGACGGGAGACGGGCGCGTTCGGACGTTCGCCGAGTGCCGGAACAGAAGGAACCGCAGGACGCTGCTGCGCGTGTCGGTCGTGCTGGGCGTCCTGCTTGCCGCCATACTGGCGCTGCTGTTCTGCCTGGGGCGTTTCGCGGGCCGGGGACCGTTTGCGCCCGGCGCCGCACAGGCGAAATACTCTCCGTCGAGCTGGAGTCTGATTGTCGTCAACCGGTGGAACAGGATTCCCGACGACTATCCGGCACCGAAACTGACCAGGCTCAGCAACGGCGAGAGCGTGGATTCGCGCATCTATCCCGATCTGCAGCGCATGTTCGATGACATGCGTGCCGCGGGGCTTCACCCGGAGGTCACGTCGGCGTACCGTACGGAGGCCGTGCAGCGGCAGCTGCTGGACGAGAAGATATTCCTGTATCAGAACGAGGGCGCGTCGAAGGAGGAGGCGAGAAGACAGGCGTCGCAATGGGTGGCCGAGCCGGGGACAGCGAGCACGAGCTGGGCCTGGCGGTGGACATCAACGCGAGCGGGGCCACCGGCACCAAGGACAGCGTCAACGAGCACCAGTGGCTTGCAGACAACGCGTGGGCGTGACGGATTCAGCGTCCTGCGCTATCCGCCGAGGGAAGACCGACGTGACCGGCAACGCGTATGAATCATGGCATTACCGGTATGTGGGAGCCGAGGCGGCGAAGGCGATGCATGAGTCCGGCCAGACGCTTGAGGAGTACGCGAAGTAGCTGGACGGGCCGTTGCCGCAGTATCAATCTATGCCGACGCGATGGTGATGGTGGCGCGGAACGATTGCTCGTCCGGCCTGTCCAATTCCAGCGTCGCGCCCATGGCCTCGCATGCGGCGTCGGCGATCGACAGGCCTAGGCCGACGCCGGGCTCGGCGCTGATGCGTGAGTGTTCGCCGCGGTGGAACGGCTGCTTCAGATTCATCAGATCGTCCGGCAGCGTTTCGTCGGTGCTGTTGGTGATGGTCACGATGATGGCGCAGTGCTCCTGCCTCGCGGCGATGTCGAGTGTGCCCGAGCTGATGTTGTGCATGATGGCGTTACGCAGCAGGTTGCCGATGGCCAAGTCCATCAGCGATTTGCTGGCCTGGACCTGCACGTCGCCTGCGACATCGCGCGTGGTGACGAGGATGTTGCGCTTATCGGCCTGCTCCTCCACCTCGGCCAGCTCGTCGTCGATGAAATCGGCGAGCTGCAGGGCGGTGACGTCCTCGGCATCGATGACGCCGCTCTGGATGCGCGAGAGCGTGAGCAGTGCCTGCACGAGGTCGCTGCCGCGACGGTTCGCGGCGAGCGCCCGCCTGATGGCAGGCTCCACGTCGGCCGGGAAACGGCCTTGGGACAGTGGGGCGTCCAGATTGGTCGCGACGGCGGCGATGGGTGTTCGCAGCTCGTGGGAGGCGTTCGACACGAACCGACGCTCCGCTTCCGTGGCGTTCTGCAGTCGGCCGAGCATGCCGTTGATGGATTCGATGAGCTTGCCGATCTCGTCATCGCTGCCGTCGGGGGCGATGCGAGCGTCGAGATCGCCGGGCTTCAACGCCTCCACCTGCTTGCTGATCTTGGCCACGCGTTTTGGACAGGCGAGAGCCGACGAGCCAGGACACGATGAGCGAGAGCACGGCGAAAATGATGAACGTGCCGATGGAGATGAACTGCATCATCGTGATGAAGGAGTCGGTCATGGCGCTCGCCGTCTTGCCGATATGCGTCACCTCGATCTTGGTGACGGTGGACTCCGGGTCGGAGGTCTCGACGGTATCCTCCTGTACCGAGAGCATCGGGGAGCAGACGGCGGTGGCGGAGCTGCCGACGGCGTCCGGCGCATCCTCCAGATCGAGGTCGTAGCTGGTCTGGTTCTTGTCGAAGTACACCGTGATCAGTTCGCCGGTGTCCTTGTCGGTGCACATGACGATGTTGTTCTTCTGCTGCCGTGCCGCCTGTGAGACGATGATGTTCTGCGTGATGATGACGGTGGCCAGCATCGCCAGGGCGGCGATGGATATGGTGGCGATGAGCCGGCCTCGGAACGTCGACGGCCAGGGGAATCGGCGGCGACGGCGTGTATGGCCATTGCCGCCGGCGGTGTCTTTGGCGGCGGCAATGGCCGCGGCCGTGTCGGTGACCGGGGCCGCCTCCGAGGTTGCGTCTGAGTCTGTTGCGGCGTCTGCTGCGTGTGATGCGGTCATGACAGACGGTACCCCTTTCCTCTGGTGGAGGTGATGCCGTTGCCCTCGCCGAGTTTGCGTCGCAGCGAGTATACGGTGGTTTTGATGGCGTCCGTGAGGTCGGTGGCTGATGCGCCCGCCCACACGGTGTCGAACAGTTCCTCGGCGTTGACGTAGCTGCCGTCCGCCTTCATGATCTCCAGCAGCACGCCGTATTCCTTCGGCGACAGGTTGACGGGCTTGCCGTCACGGGTCACGGTGTGGCGGACCGTGTCGAGGACGATGCCGTTGTGTGAGAATTCGGTGCCGGAGAAGTCGCCCTTGCCGGCACGGCGTTGCAGCGCCCGTATGCGCGCGAGTAGCTCGGGATAGGCGAACGGCTTGATCAGGTAGTCGTCGCGCCGAGTTCGAGACCGTTGATGCGGTCCCTGACCTGCGCTGCCGCGGTGAGCATCAGCACGGACACGGGGATGTCGTTCGAGCGATCGTCTCCATCACCGCGTCGCCGGACATGATCGGCAGGTCGCGGTCGAGCAGCACGATGTCGATGGATTGCTCGGCGAGCATGCGCACCGCTTCCAGCCCGTTGTATGCGACGCGGGTCGCATACCCTTCGAACCGCAGCGCGTCGTCCAGCGCGGCGGCGAGGTCACGGTCATCTTCGACGATCAGTATGCGCATGGGAACCTCCTCGGATACGTAGGTTGCGTGAGAACCAATCCGTTTCCATTATTGTCGCGGTTTTCAGAGCTGAGTGAGCATCCGGCGGCTGGTCATGGAACACTCAAACGTTATTAAGAGGATACGATGAAAGTTGTATAGGAACCATGGTCGGCATGCAATGAATGGTATCGTATTCCGCCATCGGAGTATGAAGATGGGCATGGTCGCCCATCCGGCTTGTTCAACGGATCTCTTACTGGAAAGAAAACGCTTATGAGTGGTAAACGGTTGATGGGGGGCTGACATGCGGCGTTGTGCTATGTGAGGGAATGTCGCGCCAAGGGATTCACCTTGGTCAAGGATCCCGCACGTACCGGAAGGAGTGACAAGCCTGGCAAAGGCTCTGTCATCGTCGGCGACGAATGGGCGTTCTCGCAATACTCGGACTAGGAGGAGATGATACGCCGGATTAGTGCGATCTGCGTGCGCACGAAATCAGGCAACGACGAAAGGATTCGCCGTATCCTCGCCCACGCGGCGAACATCGGCGGCTCCGGCGTGTACGTCACCGCGTCGGCTGACCTGTCACAGGCGAGAAACACCGCGGACGACTCGCTGACGACGCTGGGCCTGATGATCGGCGTGATAGCGCTGATCGTGGGCGGTATGAGCATCGCCAACATGATGATCGTCACGGTCATGGAACGACGAGACGAAATCGGCTTGCGACGGGCACTGGGCGCTGCGCAGCGAATAGATGACGGCGCGTGCCGGATTCGTGCGTCGTCTTGCAGCGAATATTGTGGCATCGCACAACGAGTACCCGTCAAATATGTGGAGTATTTCGTCAGCCGGACATGAAATGGCGGTATATTGAAACCATCATATTGGACTGACACAGAAAGAAGTTAGCCATGACATATCCGCAGCAGCCCGGCCCGCAGCAGCCGCAAGCCCCGCAGCAGCCCGCGTATCAGGCGCCTTATGGTGCTCCTCAGGCTCCTTAGGCTCCGCAGCAGCCCGCCGGATACCAGTATCCGCAGGGGTACCCGCAGCAGGCCGGGGTATCCCCAGCAGCCCGGCTACGCTCCCCAGCCGCAGGGCCGAGCTTCCTCGACACGATGAACGTGCGCGCGGTCACCAAGATCTCCGCCATTCTCATGGTCGTGTTCATCGGCATCGAGACGTTCCTGTCGTTCCTCAGACTTGTCGATGCCGGCAACAACATGAGCGGATTCGGCTACAAGTTCCTCTTCGGCTCGACTCCGTGGCTCATGCTCACCGCAATCCTGGCGGTGTGGGTCATAGGTCTCAACGTCGTGCAGCACGGACCGCAGTGGTTCAAGATGGCCGCGTTCGTCGCCATGGTCGCGGCCGCCGGCCTGAGGGTGCTCGCGTGGCTCATCTACCTGTTCTCCGGCAATTCCGGATATTACGGCTACGGTTACTCGGACGGTGCCGCCACCGCGATTGCGTGGATTGGCTTCTTCGCGCTGCTCGGCCTGCTTGCTCAGGTGATTGTTCTGCTCGTCGGCTGGCTGCAGCAGCGGGTGTGAGGGCGTGTGCATGATCGTGTGACGGTCGCGGAACGGCCGTGATGCGGTTTCGCCGTGCAAAGCCGGATGGTCTGATGGCCGTCCGGCTTTTGCGTATTCGGGGGCGTCGCGGATCGGACGGTGTATGGTCCATGTGTTTGAATATGGGACACGCTATCGAACTGATGTTCGACATTTGTCTTGAAGTCGGGTATTGTTGAGCATGATCTACCGTTGATGATGGGATGTGCGAGGAAAGGCGGGGTTGTGACTGGACGCAAGACGTCGAAATCGGGCGGCGGGGACGTCGTGATCGAACGTGTGATGAGCAGCGACACGTTCCTGTCGCGCGAGATCCGCAAGGCACCGATGCGCAAGACCGACTCCTCATTGGTGGCGGACATCTCACATATCCCGAACGATCTGAAGATCACCATCCAGGGTGCGCGTGAACACAATCTGAAGAACGTGGATCTCGCCGTGCCGCGCAACAGGATGGTCGTGTTCACCGGACTGTCCGGCTCCGGCAAGTCATCGCTCGCGTTCGATACGCTGTTCGCGGAGGGGCAGCGCCGGTATGTGGAGTCGTTGTCCGCGTATGCGCGTCAGTTCCTCGGGCAAATGGACAAGCCGGATGTGGATTTCATCGAGGGATTGAGCCTGCGGTGTCGATCGACCAGAAGACCACAAACCGCAATCCGCGTTCGACCGTGGGCACGATCACCGAGATTTATGACTATCTGCGACTGCTGTTCGCCCGCACAGGCGTACCGCATTGCCCCGAATGCGGCGAGCTGGTCAGCGCGCAGACCCCTCAGCAGATGGTGGACACGCTGCTGAAGAACCCGGAACGCACGAGATTCCAGATTCTCGCGCCCGTTGTACGCGGCCGCAAGGGGGAGTTCGCCGATCTTCTGGAGCTGCTGCGCGGCGACGGCTATGCCCGCGCGCTGATCGACGGTGAGGGGCGCCAGCTGTCCGACGACATCAAGCTCACCAAGCAGAAAAAGCACACCATCGAGGTCGTGGTGGATCGTCTGATGATCCGCGACGGCATCCGACAGCGGCTTACTGATTCGATCGAGACCGCGCTGCGGTTGTCCAAAGGTGTCATCGTCGCCGATTTCGTGGACTTGGACGAGAAGGACCCGAATCGGCGTCAGCCGTTCTCGGAGCACAGGGCCTGTCCGAACGGGCATCAGCTGCAGTTGGACGAGATCGAGCCCCGCACGTTCTCGTTCAATGCGCCATACGGGGCCTGCCCTGTGTGCGATGGCATCGGCTACAAGCTGGAGATCGACCCCGATCTGGTCATCGCCGATGATTCCAAGTCGCTGTCCGACGGCGTGATCGAGCGTGGGGAGGCGGCAAGACCACGACCGAATACTACGGGCATGTGCTGCAGGGCCTGGCCGACGAACTCGGGTTCTCCATGGACACCCCATGCGTGATTTGCCTGAGGACGTGCGGCATTCGATCCTGTACGGGCATGATTTCAAGGTCAACGTCTCATACCGCAACCGGTGGGGGCGGCTGCGCGAGTATTCGACCGGATTCGAGGGTGTCGTGCGCACGCTGATGCGCCGGTATCACGAGACCGACTCGGACCAGATGAAGCAGTACTACGAGTCGTACATGCGCGAGGTTCCCTGCCAGGCGTGCAATGGCAGGAGGCTGCGCCCCGAAGTGTTGGCGGTCACCGTAGACGGCGAATCCATCGCCGATGTATGCGACATGCCCGTCGAACGCGGGCTAGCGTGGATCAATGGGCTGAAACTGGAGGGAGCGGCGGCGACGATCGCCGGCGAAGTGGTCAAGGAGATCCGGGCCCGGCTGGGATTCCTCAACGATGTCGGCCTGAACTACCTGACGCTGTCGCGCGCGGCCAAGACGCTGTCCGGCGGCGAGGCCCAGCGCATCAGGCTTGCCACGCAGATCGGCTCCGGACTGGTCGGCGTCATGTACGTGCTCGACGAGCCATCGATCGGACTGCACCAGCGTGACAACGCGCGTCTCATCGAGACGCTGCACCATCTGCGCGACCTCGGCAACACGCTGATTGTCGTCGAACACGACCAGGAAACCATCGAGAGGGCGGATTGGGTGGTCGACATCGGACCGGTGCCGGCGAGCACGGCGCGAGTGATTGACTCCGGTCCGGCGAAGCTGTCTCATCGAGCGACCCGGTCCGTCACCGGCGACTTACATCGCCGGCCGGACGGAGCATCGAAGTGCCGGCCGTGCGGCGCAA
>ENA-OQLB01001326-OQLB01001326.1-human-gut-metagenome-genome-assembly--contig:-NODE-1326-length-10745-cov-3.355999_pt1 | contig 10745 bp, 15 predicted proteins | sample MGYA00242656_ERZ504813 | MGnify/ENA primary metagenome ERZ504813 (study PRJEB26092, sample SAMD00036388) | human gut metagenome | host: Homo sapiens | study: EMG produced TPA metagenomics assembly of... | reverse complement strand
CTCGGTAGACAACATTATTTGTTCTATTGTATCATATGCTCTGTGTTTTTTCAAACCAAGTCAAGTGATTGGTGAAACGACATGAAATAATTGCATCTCACGACAGGTCACCGAAGATAATTGGATTGCAAAAAAGAGGAGTAGTGCATCGTCGAAGGATGTGTTATACTCAGTCCATGGAACAATTATGAACTTTATTGTTACTCGGCAGGGTTTGGGGCAGGCACGCCCCAACAAGATCACTTGGAAAACTCGCAAGAGTTTGAGAAGTGAAGTCCCGGATGGACAGAACATTTCAAGAATTGAAAATTTGTGGCCACGGGACGGTTCTTGCCCTCTACCGCTACGCTCAAAATGCATAGACCGCGTTTGCGAAGCGCAGCGGAGCAATGAAAGCCCCAGTGGGGCTTTTAAGCGGCAGAACGGTCTGCGATAGCAGATGGAGGGCCTCGCCCCGACAAGTTCTACGAATGTTTCCGAATTGTTAAGACGCAAAAATAAGTAGAGAGTTCCACTGCTCATGTATGTTGATCGCCGTCTGCTCCGAACGAAGTTCCTGCCCCTGTTTGTGCAGCGGCGTTGTCCGGCTCGCTCACAGAAAGTGTGAGGTCGTGGCACAGTATCACGTTCAGACGGCTTATGCAAGATTCAAGGTACAGTATGAAGAAAGCCGGGCGCAGTGCGGACACTACGTTCTGCTTCCTTCAAACACAAGAATAACACTTTGAGGTTGTGCGGTCAACAACCGAAAACGAATTTTGGAAGATTGAACAACTACATAAGATTTTATTTGTGAAAAAAAAAAATACCGCCCACGCAGCGCAGCATGATTTTGTCGGGTGAATCGGCGGCAAAATGAATCGGGTGTGTTGCGGGGCGGTAAGTTCTTTCGTGGACTTTTCCTCACGGAAGTGGTGGGTCTCACGGTGACAACCAACCACTTTCTGTGGCTGTGTTCAAAATGAACACGACCACATCTTGTGGATGGCTTGTAACCAATCCACAAAATCAGTGGGATTTGTGACAGAAAATATCATGGTTTCTAAGATGTGCCAAGATAGCTTTACAAATTCTATTGCGGCAAAGTGAAAGAAGTGCGGCTTATATGGAGCGTTGCACAATTCTAGAAAAATCAATCATTCAAATTTTTCGCCGTTGGAGGCGATAACCTTCTTGTACCAGTAGAAGGAGTCCTTTTTCTCGCGGCTCAGGTCGCCGGTACCGTCATCAAACTTGTTCACATAGATAAAGCCGTAGCGCTTTGCCATCTCGCCGGTAGAGGCGGACACAAGGTCGATGCAGCCCCAAGGGGTGTAACCCATCAGGTCCACACCGTCCTTCACGGCCTCAGCCATCTGCTCGATGTGCCGGCGCAGGTAGTCAATGCGATAGCTGTCGTGGATCTTGCCGTCCTCGCTCTTCACATCGTAAGCACCCAGACCGTTCTCCACCACCATCATAGGCAGGTGGTAACGGTCGTAGATTTCGTTGAGGGTGTAGCGCAGACCAATGGGGTCGATCTGCCAGCCCCAGTCGGAAGCCTTCAGGTAGGGGTTCTTCTTTCCGGCAACGATGTTGCGCCCACATCCTCGGTATCCTTATGGGTGGTGATGCAGTTGGACATGTAATAGCTGAAGGTGTAGAAGTCCACCGTGCCTTCTTTCAGGATGTCAGCGTCCTCGGGCTGCTGCAGGATGGTGATACCGTTCTCGGCGAACCAGCGCTTCATATAGCTGGGATACTCGCCGCGCACCTGCACATCGGAGCAGAACCAGTTGGTAATCTGCATCTTCTGCTGGTTGGCGATCACATCGGCAGGGTCACAGGTCAGCGGATAGCTGGTGATGAAGCAGATCATGTTGCCTATCTTGAACTGGGGATAGTTGTCGTGGGCGTACTTGACTGCCTTGGCGCTGGCCACGAACTGGTGATGAAGTGCCTGAAAACGCTCCTGCTTGTTGTCGGGCACATCGGCGGTGGAGCCTTCAAAGCCTTTGATCGTGCCGGTCTCGAGGATCGCGCCCATGGGCATGGTGCCGCAGTTGATCTCGTTGAAGGTCAGCCAGTACTTTACCTTGTCCTTGTAGCGCTCAAAGATGGTCTTGCAGTAGTTCATGTAGAAACCGATCAGCTCGCGGGAAGCCCAGCCGTTGTACTTTTCCACCAGAGCGTAGGGCAGCTCGTAGTGGCTGATGGTGACCAGCGGCTCGATGCCGTGCTTCTTGCAGCAGTCGAACACACGGTCGTAGAACTCCAGACCCTTCTCATTGGGTTCCGTTTCCCAGCCGTTGGGGAAGATGCGGGTCCAGTTGATGGAGGTGCGGAAGGTCTTGAAGCCCATCTCGGCAAACAGGGCGATGTCCTCTTCGTAGTGGTGGTAGAAATCAATGGCTTCATGGCTGGGGTACAGACGGTCCGGGTGGATGATGGTGGTCACCCACTTGGGCACGGTGTGGGAGCCGTTGGTGCACATATCGGGCACGCTGGCGCCCTTGCCGTCCACATCCCATGCACCCTCGAACTGGTTGGCAGCACAGGCGCCGCCCCACAGGAAATCATCACGGAAAACGCTCATGGTTTGTTTCTCCTATTTTTTTTTTTAGCAGAAGAGATTTACAAATAAATTTGCGGCTCCACAGCAGAGCATTGTTAAAATTGGATTTATTTTGAACATCCGAAGGGCAACAAAAGCGGCAACAAAAATCAAAACACCAGCCCAGTTCACGGAGGCAAGGGCAACAACATTGCCTTGAAACACAACCAGCTTTAAAATAGACAGACCGGCACCTGCGATAAGAGCAATGACTGCTGGACGCAGGCTTGCTAAAACGCTTTGCAGGGCAGAGACATTCTTATATCGATAATAAATATAAGCCAGCAGAGAAACAATGAGAAGCGAAGGCGTAATACAACCCAATGTGGCGACGACGGCACCCAGAGGCCGGCAATACGGATGCAACAAAGGTCGCCGAGTTGACCGCAATAGGACCTGGTGTCATTTCAGCAATGGTAATGAGGTCGGTGAATTCGTTCATTGTCAGCCAAGTGTGGCTGGTCACAATTTGATCCCGGATCAGTGGAATGGCCGCATAACCGCCACCGATGCTGAACATGCCTACCTGTAGAAAGCTCAGAAACAACTGCAAGTAAATCATACGGCATCTCCTCTCCGCTTCATGTGGTGAATGACTTCGAGCAGGACGCCAAAAACGGCACAGGTCAGAATGATGAAGATGACGTTGATATTAAAAATGCTGTTTGCAAGGAAGGCAAGCATCATAACCCCGATGTAAACAGGCTTATGCTGCCGGATGATGTTACCGCCCAAGCTAAAAACAACGTCCAGAATGACCGCAGCAACACCGGCCTGCATACCTTTCAGTGCAAGGGAAACATAGAAATTTGTAGCAAAAGCCGTATAAAAAAAGGAAATGCCCGAGAGAATCGCCATGGGTGGAATGATGGTACCGATGACCGATGTCACCATTCCAATAAATCCGCCGACACGCCAGCCGACTAGAATCGCAGCATTGACCGCAATAGCGCCCGGACTGGACTGAGCCAGAGCCGCAAAATCAAGCATCTCATCCTCTTCCAGCCAATGCAGTTCATCAACAAATTTTTGCTTCATGAAGGTGACGATGACGAAGCCGCCACCGAAGGTGAAGGTGCTGATATAAAGGGTGCTTAGGAAAAGCTTCCAAAGTGTTTTTGTATCTGTGCGTTTATTCATAACTTTACTCCATCTCTACAAGGAGAAGCAGGACTCTACAGGGAAAAACAGGACAAGCTGCAATGCCGTCCTGTTTCTGTTTATAATCCCAGTCGGAAAAACTCTTCCTGCGGAGCCTGCACCTGTTTCAGTGCGTTGGTCAGCTTATCCTTCCAGACGGTCTCTTCCGGACTTCCGCTCAGGTTTTTCAGCTGTTCCGGGTCTTTTTTGAGGTCATACAGGCGGTCTTTCAATTTTGCAGTCTGGTATATTTTTACGACCGGATACCGGATGCACGGGATGCCATTGGTAAACCGGGTCCCTTCCACCAGCTCCCCACGGCGAAGCTGATCTTCCGAAAATACCCACGAATATTCGTCGGCATCAGGTGTACTCGTACAGCGGCGCATCCTCGTTCTGTTCGGCTTTCAGGTAGGTCATCCGACCATCTGTAATGCCCGTATAGCAGCCATGGACACCAAACAATGCCCATTCCCGAACCGGTTTCCCCTCCAATGCCGGGAGCAGTGACCGACCGTCCATCTCGCCCATCGGGGTCTGGACACATCCAAAGAGTTCCAGCAGCGTTGGCGCGATATCCACTGTTGTTGCCAGTTGTTCACACCGTCCGCCCTCGCGATGCCCGGAACATGGAAATAGAACGGGAGATGTACCAATTCGTCATAAGGCGGCGGAAAATTCTTGCCGAGCCATTCGTGTTCGCCCAGCAGGAAGCCGTGGTCGGTGTTGACAATGAGGACCGTATCCTTCCACATATCGTGCGCATCCATGAAGTCCAGAATCAGCCCGAGGTGCACATCGCACATTGTCATCAGAGCCGCATACTCTCTAGCTGCATTTTGCAGATCTTCACGGTAGTCTTCGCTGGCAACTCTGCCGTATCGGGGCCAGTTCAAAGTTTCTTCTTCCGGCAGATCGTACAGGGCACGGTATTTCTGCGGAACACAGAAGGGCTCGTGAGGATCAAAGCACTCTATCTGTAAAACCAACTGTCTTTTTCCACGTGCTCTTTCAGAAATTCCAGTCCGGCCTGTACAGTTCGTGTGCCGGACATTTCTTCTTCCGTCCGCTGACGCTCCCGGTTGCGGTAATGCTGTGTTACGGAGATGCCAGTCTTATTGAGGGGATGGCGTTTCTCCGGCATGTCCACCGGGATATCGTGAGCCACAAAGCGGTCGCCCTCCTGTCCACGGAAGCCCTCCCAGGTGTCATAGCGGTTGTGATAGGTGCAGCCACCGTCTTCCCAATAGTGCGAATGGTCTGTACACAGATGGTATAGATGCCCTCCGCACGCAGGACTTCGACACAAGAACGATCAAACGGTTCCAGTGGACCCCAGCTTCGATGAAGAAAGTTATGCTTTCCGGTATGTAGTTCTCGTCGGGCCGGCATGCAGGGCAGACTGCCTGCATAGAAATTGTCGAAGGTTGTGCAGCGTTGTTCCAACCGTTTGAAATTAGGCAGTTTTTGTCCAGTTACAGCCGTAACTCGGCAAAAACTTTCGCGTCAGCGTATCAAACATCACCATAACAACTTTCACAAAAATACCTCCCTAGATGAAGTGCTTTAGCGGCCAAGCTTCTGCTTTACTGCGGCCTTGGATGCTTTGACATCCTGAACCGTCACACCATCTTTGTCTTTATAAAAAATCAGCGTTGTGATAAAGCTAAGTGCCATAGCGATGCCAACTGCAATCAGAACGCCGTAGAACGAAATATCAAAACCGACTGCAGGATTGATATAGGCGGGGAATGCAAATAGACCCATGCCACCCATAGTATACATATTGACCCCCAAGCCCCCCATAATGGCACCGCAACAGCAGAGCAGAACAGCGTGATCACAAAGGGGACTTTCAGAGGCAGTGTAATACCATAGATGGAAGGTTCGCTTACACCGAAGAAGCTGGAGATTGCAGCAGGCAGAGCAGTTTCTTTGATTTTCTTGTTCTTACTTTTCAGATATACCGCAAAGACGACCGCGCAAGTGGTAAAGGGAACCGCCTGCATACAGCAGATGACGTTTTCAAAACCATTGGTCATAAGGTTGTTGATCATAATTGGAGTGATTCCCTGATGGACACCAAACATGACCAGTACCTGCCACAGTCCGCCAACCAGTGCACCGGAAAGAATCGGACTAAAATCGTGAAATACTGCAAACACCATGCCAATAGCATCGCTGATCCATGTTGCGACAGGACCAACGATAATCAACGTTACAGGAACAGCAATTAAAAGTGTGAATGCGGGAACGAGGAACATTTTAACAACAGCCGGCAGATCTTTTTATCAGACGCTCTACCTTGGACGCAAAGAATACGGCCAGAACCGCGGGAATAACAGTCGATGCGTAATTCATCATAATGACGGGGATACCTGCAAAGGTCGTGGTCACATTGCTTTCAAATGGTGTGCCGCTGAGAACTGAAAACAGCGCTTCGCCGGATCGAAGGGCTGAAATATTGGGATGCAGGAGAGCGGCACCAACAGCTGCGCCTACAAAACGATTCATACCAAACTTCTCTGCGGCGGTAAAACCGATAAATACCGGAAAGAAGTAAAAAATAGTATCGCCAATAGCATTGATGACCACATAAGTGCCGGACGATGTGCTGATCACGCCCAGTGCACCAAGAAAAACACTCAAACCTTTCAGGATGCCACAGCCGCACATCAGACCAAGCAGTGGAGCAAAAACTCCGGAAATCGTTGACACAAACAGATCAAAGAGATTTTGGTTCGTATTGGTGTTTTCCGCTTTAACCTCACCGCCTGCCCCGATGCCACCAAGCTTCAACACGGCATCATAAGCGTCTTCAACCGCATTGCCAATGACAACTTGATATTGACCGCCTTTCTGAATTACATCCAGGATTCCGTTTTTTTCCTTCAATGCAGTGGTGTTTGCCTTCGATTCATCCTTAAGTCTGAACCGAAGACGCGTGACGCAGTGTGTCAATGAGACGATGTTCTCTTTCCCACCAACATTTTCAACGATGAATGGAGCAAGAGCGTTATAATCGACTTTGGACATAAAGATTCTCCTTCATTTGCTTTTTACCAATGCAAAAATTCCGGGCCCTGGAATCTTTTCGATGGATTTATTATACGGTCATTCGTTCGTAAAATCAATGCTTTTCTGAACAAATGTTCGTTTTTGTCGTGCTGCACAAGAACATCCATTCGTTTTTGTACACTATTTTTGGAGATTTCGATTGTTTTACTGCTCAATTCTGGACAATTGTTCGTTTTTCGATTATACTTGAGATAATGATCCTTACCGATACCCCAATTTTTAGACTCCGATGGAGGTAATCTCTATGACAGTTCTGGAAAATATGCAGGCTGTGCTTCCCAGTCTCCCCAAAAACGAGCGCAAAGCTGCAGAATATCTGCTGAACTATCCGCACGATATCCAGCGCCGAAGCGCTGAGGTCATTGCACAGGATGCCGGCATCTCACGCAGTGCCATCGTTCGTTTATGCCAGAAACTCGGATATCAGGGATGGTCTGAGTTCAAATATGCCTATCTTCATGAACCGGCTCTGGCGGCTTCTGCACAGGAGCACAACATCCTAACCCGGTACGGAAACATTATCCAAAAGCTCCGTCAAGGGGTCGCCGCTGATCAGCTTCAGACGATCGTTCAGATCATCCACCGGGCCAATCGCGTTATCACTCTTGGCAACTATCACTCTGGCATGTCTGCACAGCAGATGGCTTTTCGTCTGAATCGTTCCGGCATTGACAGCCACTTTATGAATGATACTTCGCAGATGGAATGCTATGTTTCCCTCATCCGATCTAATGACGTTGTATTTATTTTTTCTCTCAGCGGTGATCCGCTTTATGGATCCCTTGTGGAACAATATGTTCAACGAGGAGCATCGGTCATCCTCATCACCATGTCGACCCGTACCACTCTCGCAAAACTTGTTACCCAGACGGTTGTGCTTCCTTTCCTTAGCCACGAGCGATGCAATTATCTTCTAGATGATGCGATTACTTTTTTCATATTTATTGAGATGATCATAGAAGCGCTTCATGAAGAAAGCTCTAAGCAGTAAAATAGAAGATGTTAAGCTGAGGTAATAATGAAAAATTTGAACTTTCTAATCAAACCGGCTTCAAGTCTGTGCAATATGCGTTGTCGCTACTGTTTTTATGAAGATGAAGCAGTCAATCGCACAGAAGCCAGCACTGGTCGAATGACGACTGAAACAGTCGATTGTTTGATTCAACAAGCCTTTGCTGCATTGGATAACAGGAACAGTAGCGTGACGTTCGCCTTTCAGGGAGGAGAACCAACACTTGCTGGGCTGGATTACTACCGTTATTTTGTTGAAAAGGTTTACCAGCATAACGCAAACCACGTTCACGTGAATTTTGCAATTCAGACAAATGGCCTGATGATTGATGAACAGTGGGCTGTTTTTCTGGCAGCAAATCGCTTCCTAGTGGGAATCAGTATAGATGGCACAAAAGCTCTTCATGATGAATTACGCCCAGATGCTTTTGGAAGATCCACATGGGCTCGCGTGACAAAAGCACTTCTCTTTTGCAAAAAAATAAAGTTGATACAAACATCCTCTGTGTTGTTACACGGTCGTGTGCAAAAAGCCCTGTCAAAGTGTATCATACGCTTCAGAAACTTGGTGGTAACTATCTGCAATTTACGCCGTGTCTTGATCCATTAGGTAAACCTCGTGGCAGTATGCCATATTCCATTACACCGGAACTTTATGGACACTTTTTATGTAGGTTATTTGATGAATGGTATCGGGATTGGCAAGCTGGTCAGTATACAAGCGTCCGTTTATTTGACGACTATATCTATCTTGCTATGGGAATGCCTGCAGGAACATGTGCCACAAGTGGAAGCTGTGGAAATTATCTTGTGGTGGAAGGAAACGGTTCTCTCTATCCTTGTGACTTTTACTGTTTAGACGAATGGAAACTGGGGGTAGTGAAGGATACGTCATTTGTCGAAATCATGCAATGCGATAAGGAGCGCCGTTTTTTGAAGGACGGAGCAGAACATCCTGCTGAGTGTAATTCATGCCGCTGGCGAAGAATGTGCTTCGGCGGCTGTAAACGGGATTGGTATGTAGATTCCACGGGAAATCATAACTATTTGTGTGGTGCTTTCCAGATGTTTTTTGAACATTCATTTCCAAGAATCGAACAAATTGCAAAACAACAGAAAGCTTGTTTATATTGAGATTTCTTGGATTTTTTTAGAAAGACCTTGCATTTATTGAAGTTGCGTGATATATTATACGAAATTAAAGATTGGCAAACGTATTATCGTTCAATGATGTATAAATGGGAGGTGCCTGCCATGACCGCCGTGATCTACGCCCGCTATTCCAGCGACAACCAGCGCGAAGAATCCATTGAAGGGCAGATTCGTGAATGCACCGCCTATGCCGAAAAGAACGGCATCACCATCGTCAAGCACTACATCGACCGTGCCATCTCTGCCAAGACGGACAACCGCCCGGAGTTCCAGCAGATGATAAAAGACAGCGACAAGAAGCTGTTCGACATCGTGCTGGTCTGGAAGCTCGACCGTTTTGCCCAGAACCGCTACGATAGCGCACGGTATAAGACTCAGCTGAAGAAGAATGGTGTCAAGCTCATGTCGGCTACGGAGATCATCTCCGAGGGGCCGGAGGGCATCATTCTGGAATCGGTGCTGGAGGGCTATGCGGAGTACTACTCTGCCGACCTTGCCGAAAAGGTCGTCCGTGGACAGACCGAGAACATCCTGAAAGGCCGCTGCAACGGTGGTCGTGGAACCTTTGGCTATACGCTGGATTCCGAGCGGAAATTTCATATTGACCCGCTTGCCTCCCTTTCGTGCTGGAATCGTTCAGGAAGTACCGGGATGGACTTACGATGAAGGAGATTCGGGACTGGCTGAACGAGAATGGCATCAAGAACCCGGTGGGCGGTGCGTTCACCTATAACAGCGTTGAACATATGCTCAAGAATCGGCGGTACATCGGGGAGCTGAAATTCCGGGACGTGGTCGTGCCGGATGCCATCCCGCCCATCGTTCACTGGAACTGTTTGAGGATGTGCAAGAGAAGATCGCTAAAAATAAGAAAGCCCCTGCCCGTAGAAAGGCAGAGGACGACTATCTGCTCACCACCAAGCTGTTCTGCGGCTACTGTGGGGCACTGATGTTTGGTGAAAGCGGCACGAGCCGGACGGGAGAAGTCCACCGCTATTATAAGTGTGCCACTGCCAAGAAGCATAAGGGCTGCAAGAAAAAGACCGTCCGTAAACACTGGCTGGAAGATCTGGTGGTCAACCAGACCATGCAGCTTGTGAAAGACGATGCCGCTATGGAATCCATCATCGCCAAGGTGATGGAACTGCAAAATAAAGAGAACACCAACATTCCTCTTTATGAGAAACAGCTTCGGGATGCAGAATCCGGTATCCAGAATATGCTCAATGCGATTCAGGCCGGAATCCTCACCAGTTCCACCAAGGAGAGGTTGGAGCAGCTCGAAGAAACCAAGCGTGAGCTTGAGGCCCGTATTGCAGAAGAAAAGCTGGCAAAGCCGAAAGTAACCGAAGAGTTTATCCGGTTCTGGCTGCTCCGTTTCCGTAAGCTGGACATGAGCCTGAAAGATCAGCGGCAGGCGTTGGTGGATACGTTTATCAATTCGATTTACCTGTACGATGATAAGGTTTTGATAGCCTTTAATTATAAGGAAGGGACACAGACCGTCACATTTGAGGAAGCGGCCCAAGCCGCATCAAAGGGAAATGGTTCGGGTTTGGATTGCTTACTGCACCAAGAAAGGCCCATACACAATGTGTATGGGTCTTTCTTTATTGCAGACGCCGTTTTCTGCCAGCCGGCAGCGTTCATTTTCAGAAGCTGAGAAGCCTCAAATCATATTGCAAAAAGCAAAAACATCTTTATAATAGAGCTTGTACCCGGTGTGCGCGGGTACTGTCTTGGGATAAGAAAAGGGAAAAGAAACTATGAG
>ENA-OQLB01001325-OQLB01001325.1-human-gut-metagenome-genome-assembly--contig:-NODE-1325-length-10755-cov-1.874482_pt1 | contig 10755 bp, 11 predicted proteins | sample MGYA00242656_ERZ504813 | MGnify/ENA primary metagenome ERZ504813 (study PRJEB26092, sample SAMD00036388) | human gut metagenome | host: Homo sapiens | study: EMG produced TPA metagenomics assembly of... | reverse complement strand
GACTCATTTCAATATTTCATGTAAAAATGAGGCCGGGAAAGCAGATTATTTTGCTTTACACCAGCCTCATTTTTGCTTGTCTACTTAATTACCAAGATGGTGAATGAATACCTGTACTGTGCAAGAATCAAATTCTGCTTTGTATTCATTGTTCTTCCAACCTGTGCACATCTTCCGGTGATAATCCGGAATACTCCGCGATCTTTTCTATCGGCAACTTATCCTCCAACATCTTACGCGCCATTTCCACTGCGTGCTCATGTTTTCCTTCACGTAATCCTTCACGTAATCCTTCGCGCCTTCCACTAGCTAACATATGGCGATGATCCCGGATTGCCTTTTGTCGTTCCTCATATTCTAATCGTTTTTCCTCGTCTGCACTGATTTCTTCCAATTTATCATATGCTTTATGGATATATTCATATTTTTCTGCCAACACTTCAATTTCCTCCCTGCTCCTTGCACCGAAAAATTGTGCCCATCGAAGGAGTTCTGTCTGTGGATATTCATACTTCGCAAGCTTTGGCAACTCAAGTACATGAATCTCGAATTTGTCGGAATACATGTCCCGTATCGTATCCTCCCAGATATGAAAACAAGAATAATATCTCTCATGTTCAAACAGTGTAAAATCCAGAATCCCTACATGGATACATTTCTTCAACTTATCATAATCTTCCCCTTCGTGGATCTGGTCTACATACATTTTCCCAAGATAAAACAAAGACCGCTCCTGCCAGTAATCATAGGCAATAGACTGCATTTCAATGTTTAGCTGCTCTCCCTCTCTTAGACGAACTCGCACATCCAGGATTCCGTACTTCTCTTCCTTATATTTCTTACGAAGCTTCTTCGGAAGTAATTCCATATCCAGAATCTCTTCCGGTGGAATCCGAAGAAACGCACCTATAAATCCTCGGCGCACTTCTTCATCTTCCATCAGCTCCTGAAAACAAAAATCCACGCTAGGTAACATAATAAACTTCTGTTCTTTCGTTTTCTTACACATATAACTGCTCCTTTCCACGGTGTGGAAAACACAATCATACATGATGTTCTTTTTTGATATTTTCATTATAAAGAAATATTGTCTATTGTACAACTGCTTTTCCATCATATTTACTTGCCTCTTTGTTCAGTTAAATTTTTTCTGAAATATCTGACCGAACGGTCTTGACTTCTAGAATCATTTAGAAATTTATCAGAAAGTTTAGATGATTCAAGTATAATATGACAGTATATGAAAAGCAATAAACTATTTATTAAATTTCCAAAGAATCCCTTTTAATTACTCAAACTTTGCATTTCAATAAGTTCGTATACACCTTGAAAATCCAATAATTGAGGGCGTAAAAAATAGTATGGATGCCATCCGGTTTGGTAGAATTGAGTTACTCAAAAAACAATTAAAAAACCGTAGGCTCATGCTATAAATAAAAGATAACACCAGACACCCAGAATGATACCCAAATTTTTAAAACTATTCGAAGATTTTTAATGGTTTTCATGTTTCTCCAGTACTCAAAGCAGCAAATTCATTGTGTACTTCACTTACTATCGTTGTATTTCCGGTACATTTTCTTCTTTGTATGTTACTCTAAAATGTTTTGCCCCAAGATCCTGCACAATCTTTTGTAATTCTCTTATTCGCGCTATTTTTAAATAACTAAAAATAGTCGTCTAACGCAATATATTCATCTCTATCACTTGGGTCTACATCATAAAAAGTCGGAATCTCTCCCGACTTTTCCTTTATTCACTCAATTTAAATCGTTTCTTACTTTTTTACGCCCTGGCATTTTTGCAGCAATCTGCTTTGATACCCCTTTCGGCACATTGATCTGTACTCCAAATAACATCCGAATAAACCAGATCATAAACAAGAATATAAAATTGGAATAAGACAAGATGTAACCAACATCACCGCGATCAACTCAATAAATTGATTTAAAAGTTCTTCCCCTTTTTCCAACAATCCTGAAATTCCATCTTTGATTTTCGATAATGCTTTCTCTATGATGTTACCTTCTGAATCTGTATTTTTCTCAATTTCATTCGTTATATCCTGTGCTTCCTTTACAGTCTCTTCCATCGTTGACTCATATGTTTTTTCTATCATTGCCGAAACATTCATGCTGAATGGAATAATCATAAATATAACAAGACCGAATGCTGCTATTTTTGCTGCCAATATTTTCAAAACCGTTCGATTAAATCCGATTCCTGCCGCGAACAAAACACACGCTGCCGGAATCAATATAGAAAACGTTGCATATCCGGTAAGTGTCACCAAATACTTTTCCAAAATATAACGACCAGAATAATCAGAAAATATGATGTTAAATCTGTCAGCTTATTTGCTATCGGTGTTGTCGCATCTCCGGGAATTGCCGCAATGGCTGTTGATGCTGCCGCTGATGTTGCTGTTAGTTTTAGAATATCTGCCTTCTTCTCATCCAGTGCCTCTATCGTTTTTTTATGGTTTTCCGGATTGCTTGCCGCTTTTGAAACAACAGTCATCGAAAGGACCATTATCACAAGTGCCACTGCCACCCATGCCAGTTTTTTCACATTCTTCTTTTCTATCATTTTCTCATTTCCTCCTATGTGCAATCATATACACAGTATACCCTACAATTTGACTTACTTCATTAATTTTTTTCATCATGGTCTTTCCTTTCTCCGTGTAAATGAGTATATTTCATCACGCTAATGTGATAGCAATACTCATTTACGGAATTATTTGTTATTTGTTTCAGAAAAGACCGTGTAAATTTCGCGAATTATACATCAAAACGGACGTGTTAACTCTAACACGCCCGCACATCTGTCCTTATTTTATTGTCCCCGTATCCCAATATACTGTATCGGCCCCTATGAAATCTCCGCCAGCATCTTCTCCGGATCTTCTGCTGCCTTCACTTTATCGTTTGCCTGAATGATCACACCCTCTTCATCAATCAGATAGGTCGTTCTTACTACTCCCATGGATACTTTTCCGTAATTCTTTTTCTCTTTCCAGACATCATATGCCTGAATCACTTCTAATTCCGTATCAGAAAGCAATGTAATCGTCAGACCTTGTTTTTCTTCAAATCTTTTATGCGACGCAACACTGTCTTTGCTGATTCCAAGAATTACCACGCCTTTTTCTTCAAACTGCGGATAACGTTCGCTGTATCCGCAAGCCTGCTTTGTACACCCCGGTGTATTATCCCTTGGATAGAAATACAAAAGAACTCTTTTCCCTCTGTAATCTTTTAAACTGTGTAACTCTCCATTCTGATCCGGAAGTGTAAATTCCGGAGCTTTTGTTCCTGTTTGTAACATTGCATTTTCCTCCTGTTTTCTGATTTTTTTGATATTCCAACCTTCTTTACAACCGTATCTCTCCCAGTCTGCCTTCTCCTTTCAGATACTTCTGTAAATCACAAAGAACACCAGACTGGTCAGACATGCTGCCGCTCCATCCGCGAAGGGCTCTGCATAAAATGCACTCTTCGCCGCAAACACGATCGGCAGGACACATGTCATCACAAAATACACAATCTTTCGAAACAGTGACAAGCTAAGGGAAAGCCTTGTCATCCCAAGCGCCGTCAGCGCATCCACAAACACATACTGGAGGCTGAGTGGGATCACCATCAATGTAAACACCTGGATTCCCCATATGGACAGTTCCCGGTATCTTGCATTGTCTGTAAAAATCTGCACAAAATACTGCGGCAGAATTCTGGATACAAGGAACATCACCGTTGTAAATGTAATACATAGCACCAATACCCACTTCACTGTCTTACGGATACGATCCGGTTTGTTCGCACCGTAATTAAAACTGATCAAAGGCTGTGATCCTCCCGTAATTCCAAGCATCGGAGAGGTAATCAAAAGCATATAGCTCTGTACGATCGTTGCTGCCGTGATCAGCGTATCTCCCTGAGATTCGCCGCCATAATATTGAAGTACAGCATTCAATGCAATGATGATCACACTGTCTGTCGCAAGGATCAAGGTTGAAAAAGAATAGTAGAGGATATCCATTCCATTAAGGACATCACAAAAAGACCATCAGATGGTGGTCATTTAAAATTGAATATGTAGCAAAGTTAAGGTCTATTCAGCAGCTGACTTGATTTTATAACCTTGGAACTGTGCCATTAAGATTGCCTGTTCAATTGTAATCTCACGATTGACAGGGAGAACATCACTTTTTCGGTAAAGTTCAGCATTATAGGGTTCCTTATTTTTCAGCATATTGTATAATGCTGTTAGAAGCATTCTTGCTATTGCAATGATTGCTTTCTTGTGACCGCGACGTTTTCTTAAACGAAGATAGCGGTTACGGATTTCAGGATGTTTTTCACTTTTAACCACTGAGTTGGCACATTGAACTAGAAGTGGTTTGATATAACATCCTGCTTTGGAAACCCGGACAGATTTTTTCTTCCCTGCACTTTCATTGTTGGTTGGAGTAAGACCAGCCCATGAGCATAAGTGTTTCGCCGAAGGAAAAGCCTCCATGTTCACACCAATTTCGGAAATGATTCCGATAGCAGTGAATTTATTTTTGAATGATGGAGCAGTTAGGATTAGGTCGAGTTCTTGCTGATAGGGACTGGCGAGCGCAAGGATCAGTTTTTCTAGCTCTGCTTTCCGGGATTCCAAATCTTCAAAGTGCTTTTTGATAACCTTTAATTTACCAGCTTGTTCAGGTGTGATAAAACCGTCAATAGCGAGTTCCAGTTCGGGAAGTTTTTTCTTCATGGAACCATGAATTAAAGGTTCAATATCAAAAGAAGTATCATCAGGATTTTCGAGAATCTTATCCAGGATTCTTTGAGAACTTTTACCAAAGGTGTCCGAGACAACGGAAGCCAACTGAATGTTGGAAACCGTGAGACAGTTTTGGAGACGGTTCTTCTCGCTGGACATAAAGCAGGTCAGTTTAAAACGATAGCGCATCAGATCACGAAGCTGTCTGATATCAGCGGGTGGCATAAAGCTACCGGCAACAAGATCATGCTTGAAGAGGTCAGCAATCCATTTGGCATCTTTCTTGTCAGTTTTCTTTCCACGGATAGCCTTAACATATTTAGGATGAGCAAGAACAATGTTGCAATCTTTTTCCAGAACATTGTAAATAGGAATCCAGTATTTACCGGTAGATTCCATGCAGACATCCTTACAATGATTGTCAAGCAGCCACTGTAACAATTCCTTTAACCCTTGTGTGAAGGTTGAGAAACGATGGCGCTTGTAGGTGGTAACACCTTGTTTGTTAGTGGAAGCGATGCAGGCAACAACAAAAGTTTTGTGAACATCAATACCACAACAGATTTGATACACAATTTTTAAAGCCATAGGGACTCCTTTCAGAACCATAGGTTCAATAGATTATAGGGAGTAGACAGCATTGACTGAATGCTTAGGATAAAAACGAGAGTTGTTTTTACAAAGATAAGGTTACGTGCTCAGGGCACACTTATTTGTGCTTGAAAAAGCATTCTACACATATAAAAATACGGTCATCCGATGAACGGACAGCCCACTCACCTCCCCGTGATTTGTAGTATACTGAATATCCCTATGGAACAATTATAAAAAGATAGCTGCAATAAGCCAACGTTTTTTTCATGACGTTTTGTGCCTTGAGCAGCGCGAAAGGAATGGATATAAAAATGGCGAAAAACCGATCTTACAGATCCGCTTCCCAATCTCCCACTCCGGCTTTACAAGATGGATCGGAATCTGCATCTTCTTACTGTGTAAAGTCAAAAGTACAAAAATACAGGACGAAAGCTGTGCGATGACTGTCGCAACAGCCGCTCCTGCAATATCCATATCAAATACAAAAATAAAAATCGGATCCAGCACAATGTTTACCACTGCTCCGATCAATGTAGTCGCCATTCCCAGAAACGGAAATCCCTGCGCTGTAATAAAATAGTTCATGCCCATAGACACAAGGCAAAAAATGTTCCCAGAGTATAAATCGTCAGATATGTATTCGCATATGGAAACGTCACTTCACTGGCACCGAACCAGTTCAGTAAAAAATCCTTGATCAGCAAAAACACAACTGTCAGCACTGCGGAAAATATAAGCAGCATGGAAAAACTATTCGCCAATATCCGTTGTGCGCTCTTCTTATCTCCTGCCCCCAGTTTCACCGAAAACGTAACCGATCCTCCGATTCCGATCAGAGCAGCAAACGAAGACAAAAGCGTAATGATCGGAGCACATACTCCGGCGCCTGCAAGGGAATCCCCGCGATCCCCGGAATATTTCCGATATAGATCCGGTCTACAATACTGTAGAGCACATTGACGAACTGGGCAAACATAAAAGGAATTGATATCTTTAATACTAAAAGTGGAACTGAATCCCTTCCAAAATCATTTGTCTTTTTCATGCTGCACCACTATCCCACCAGAATCTGGTATCCTTTTTCAAATATCTCTCCCGGCTGCACCGCATTGATTCCCTTCTTTTCAGAAATATCTTTATCAAATCCGGTATCATCACAACGGCCTGCCCATGGCTCCAGACATACGAACGGCGCATTCTTCGGTGACCAGATTCCGTAACTGTAAAATCCTTCACTCTTTACGCCCACCATTATGGCTTTCTTCCATCCTTTTTGCACAGCCATACTTCTTTTAACTGATAATCATCACAGATCAGTGTATCCACCCCAAACAATTTTTCGGAAAGCTGCAGATATCCGTCCTCCAGTTCCAGAGAATAGCTTTCTTCCGGCAGGCCTGTTCCGCATTCCAGATTCAGCCCGCAGCATTCCAGCGTTTCCATCTTCGAAAACCACAGAAGATAGTCGTCTTTCGTCTCCTTTGCGCCTTCAAACATAAATGCCGGATGTGCTCCGATCGTAAAGTAAATCGTTTCTTCTGATGGATTTTTTACTTTCCAGTCTACAAAAATATTTTTTCCATCCAGACGGTATGTGATATACAGCTCAAAGTCATAGGGATACACTTCTCTCGTCTCTTCATTCGAACAAAATAAAACTGCGCTTCCTCTGCTGCAGATTTTACACAACGAAACTGGCTGTCTCTGCAATCCATGCTGAGACGTCGGATCTGTGTTCCTTTGATCAGAACAGTATTTCCGTGTGTCTTCCCTACATTTGGGAACAGGATCGGAGAATGCCGGTTCCAAAATTCAGGATTTCCGTTCCACAAGATCTCTGCTCCTGTCTTTTTGTTAAAAATTCTTGTCAGTTCTGCGCCTTTTTCTGCGATTTCCACACAAAGGCATGCGTTTTCCAATTTCATAAAACTCCCTCCGCTTCTTTTCATTCGTCTACTACAACTGTACACCATTCTGCCTGTCAGTACAACCAGAAAGCACCGGAAAAACAAAATCTGTTTTCCGGCGCTCTCTTTTTATTCCTGTGCATTATCTGTACTGCTCTGATCTGAACTCTCGTCCGAACTCTGATCGGTATTCTGATCTTTGTTCTCTGTTGTGCTGTTCTGTGTATCTTTCGCATTTTCATTCGTCGTTTCGTCTTCCTGCTCTACCTGAACACAACTCTTCTGCAGATACTTGGCAGCTTTTTCCTGCATGATGGACTGCTCGATGTTTTCTTTTCCGTTTTTCTCTTCATATTCCGCAATCTGATCTGTACGATATCCGGCAAGTGCTGCATACTGCTTCAGCCCGATCTCATACTCTTTATCTGTAGGTTCTAAATTCTTTTTCTCACAGAGAAGCTCTACTGCCATCTGATTTCTCACGGTATTCTCTGCTACTGTCTGTGCCTTCTCTTTAAACTGATCTTCTGTCATTCCCATGTACTGAGTCAAATAATCTCCCAGCTCCATCTGATAGTATTCTGCTGTACTCTCATACTGGTTTATGATCGCCTCTTTCTGCTCTTTTACTTTATCTTTCGGAAGATCTTTTTTCACTTCGATCTGATCCACCAGAGCATTCAAAAGATTCTGGTACATCTGCTGGTTTTCGATTTTTTCTTTGATCTCTTTTTTATATTCCTTTACAGTTGTCGCTTCTACACTGTTCTCTTTGACCCACTTATCTGTCAGCTTCGGCACATCTACTGTATAAATGCCATTTAAAGTAATGGTAAACACTGCGACTTTTCCGGCCATTTCTGTATTCATATACGTATCCGGGAACTGTACCGTAATGTCAAACTGCTCTCCTTTGTTATGACCGACAATCTGGTCTTCAAATCCCTGGTAGTCTCCGTTTGCACCGATAAAAGAACCGGAACCAAGCTCCAGGTCTGTTCCCTGGGCAGAACCACCCTGAAATTCCACACCATCTACTTTTCCGACATAATCAATATTGACTGTATCCCCTGTCTGCGCTGCACGGTCTGTCACCTCTGTTCTGGTTGCATCTGCCTGCAGAAAATAATTCACATAATTCGTCACCTGATCATCTGTCAGTTCAGTTGCTTCCACCTGCGGCACTTCCAGTCCCTTGTACTGTTTAATCGTAATATACTCATTGGATAACTGACTGGAACACCCTGTCAGTGATCCCATCAGGAATACACCTGCAATTACTGCAATTAACTTCTTTTTCATCTTCTTGCCCTTCCATTTCCTATATGATCCTCTGCCTGTCTTTTTGACAGCCTGTTTTTTATTATACCACATTCTGTTGAATGAGACGTACATTTTTCTTAAGAGTTCATAAGATTTTCACTGTTTTTTCTGTCTGTTTATAAAAGCGGTGACAGCAATCTTGAAAACTGCTCTTTTCCCCGGATGATAAGACTTCTCTGGTGATACGCATTTCTCGTGATCTGTGTAGATTTTGTCATATCATTTTCAAAGCTCTGCTCCAATTTCTGCGTTGTCTCCTCGCTGTATACCACTGCATTGACTTCAAAGTTCAATCCAAAGCTGCGAAAATCCATATTGGCAGTTCCCACACACGCTACGGTTCCATCCACCATCACTGTCTTTGCATGCAGAAATCCGTTGTCATACACATAACATTTTGCTCCGGCCTCCACCATTTCACCAATATAGGAATAGGTCGCCCAGTATACAAACGGATGATCCGGCTTGCACGGAATCATAATCCTTACATCCACACCGGAACGGGCGGCAATCTTCAATGCATCCAGAATCGAATCATCCGGAATAAAATACGGTGTCTGCAGATATACATGATCTTTTGCGCTGTGAATCAGTCGCAGATAATTGTCATGGATTGTTTTGATCTGCGAGTCCGGACCACTGGAAATAATCTGCACCGGGTCTCTTCCCTCCTGCTCATACTTCGGAATCTCAAATAAGGTATCCTCCTGAAACAGATTTTCCTTTGCCGCATAATTCCAATCCAGTACAAACCGTACGGCCAGAGAGGTTACGGCTGCCCCTTCGATACAAAGATGGGTGTCCCTCCAGTAACCGAACTTCTTTTTGTCCAGTCCCAGATATTCCCTTCCTACATTGAAACCACCCACAAATCCGACCCTGCCGTCTATCACGACAATCTTGCGGTGATTCCGGTAGTTCATTCGAAGCTGAAGATTTCCAAACAGCGCCGGGAAAAATTCTGCCACGTGGATTCCTTCCTTCTCCAGACGTTCCCAGTCCCGGTTATGCATCCCTCGACAGCCCATACTGTCAAACAAAATGCGGACCTCAACTCCCTCTTTCGCCCTTTTGATCAGCACCGGCTCAATATGCTGCCACAATTCATCATTACGGATAATATAATACTGAAAATGAATATATTTTTTTTGCTTTTTGCATCTCTTCCAGCAGCGCTTTGAATTTTTCCTTTCCATCGGTATAGATCCGCACATCGTTATTATCTGTCAAAACAGCCTGCCCTGCTTCCAGATTATATAAAATCAGATCCCGATACCTTGCCACCGCTGGATTCGTCAGGCGGAGCCTACGTCTGTATATCGTCTCTTCCTGCCTGCGCACAGCATATTTTATCTCTCCTTCAATCTCTTTTGCCTTAAACATCCTGCTTTTATGAAAATCCTGCCCGATCAGCAGATACAGGACAAATCCGAGAATCGGTATAAAATACAGCAATAACAGCCAGGTCCATACCGTCTGCGGAGATCTTCTCTGAAAAAACACAATGACCAGAGAAAGCAAAATATTAATCACAACCAGATTGTCCATCATAAAATGATACACACTGACTGCACTGTTCCATATCGTTTCTGCCATAAATACCTCTCCCCTATCTTTTTCTCATTTCCTTAGTATACCTGTTTCTCCAAGAAAAGCAAAGCCCTGCCGTCCAATCTCTTGTCACTTCCAGGGAAACAATGTTACAATATTACATGCATAATTATGAAAAAGAGAATTTAGGAGGTTTATCGTGTCTACAGGATGGATCGTACTGATCGTTGTACTTGTGATTCTGATCGGTGTACTCGTCGGCCTTTATTTCTTCGGAAAAAAAGCAGAGAAGAAGCAGGCAGCACAGCAGGAACAGATGGATGCCATGGCGCAGACTGTCAACATGCTGATCATCGATAAAAAGAAAATGAAACTCAAAGAAGCCAATCTTCCTTCCGCAGTGCTGGAGAATACGCCAAAATATTTGAGACGTACCAAAGTACCTGTTGTAAAAGCAAAAGTCGGACCAAGAGTGATGACTTTGATGTGTGATGCTAAGATCTTTGACCTCATCCCAATCAAGAAAGAAGTCAAAGCCACCGTAAGCGGCATCTACATCACTGCTGTAAAAGGTGTTCGCGACCACTCGAGCTCCGGAAAAGCAAAG
>ENA-OQLB01001324-OQLB01001324.1-human-gut-metagenome-genome-assembly--contig:-NODE-1324-length-10769-cov-4.930276_pt1 | contig 10769 bp, 13 predicted proteins | sample MGYA00242656_ERZ504813 | MGnify/ENA primary metagenome ERZ504813 (study PRJEB26092, sample SAMD00036388) | human gut metagenome | host: Homo sapiens | study: EMG produced TPA metagenomics assembly of... | reverse complement strand
TTTTATTTTATCATAATCAAACCATTTCGTATACTTTTTTTTTCTTCAATCTTCTGTTTCTTATAAGAAAAAATTTTCGACTCAAAAACTCCGAAAGGACTTTCCAGAATTCCAGGTACCGGAAGCTCCATAGACATTTCTCTGAGACCTGCCGATACTTTTTTTTCAGTGGAAGCATCGTTCTCTCTGTCTGATGCAGAGTTCTTTTTCAGACATACCCCTCCGTACTGTCGTATTACCCGCAGCGATTCCGGAAGTTGATATAACGACCGTTTTCTTTTTTTTGAAGTGAAAGGACCTGGTCCACATGAAGAGATGTAAAGTCCTTACGTTTTCCTGACAGTATCTCAAACGCCTCCATCACCGCATATTCCTGAAGGATAGAATCCTGTGCAAAAATTTTTCATCCAGAAGATAGCCATTTTCTTTCCGGCAGCCTGCCAGAAGCTCCCTTCCCTTTTTCTGAAGATACGAATCTGCCTCTGCCAGAACCCGTGCGGTTTCTGCCATATGCTCCACCGCTTTTGCATTGATCTTCTGTTCCATAGCCGGAAGAATATGGTTACGGATCCGGTTTCTTGTATAGTCATCTGAAAGATTGCTGCTGTCTGTGATATAGGAAATACCTCTCTCTTTCAGATAATTGACGATCTCCTTCCGTTCTAAACACAAAACCGGCCGGATGATCTCACCATTTACCGCCTGTATCCCGGAAAGTCCCCGGATACCGGTTCCCCTTGCCAGATGATGCAGCATAGTCTCTGCCAGATCGTTGCGATTATGTGCCAGCGCAACCCGGAACTGTCCGTTCTTTTTTGGCTGTTCTCCGGAAAAACCAAGTCTCTTTTTTTCCTCCTGAAATGCCTGTTTTCGCACGATCCTTCCGGTTTCTTCTTCTCCCAGCTTCCACTTTTCGGAAAGCTCCGGAACCGGATAATGCCTGGACCGGAAAAGGATTCCCCAATCCCGGCAGATTTTTTCCACAAACTGCTCATCCCGGTCCGCCTCCTGGCCCCGGATCCCATGATGGACATGAACCACTTCCATGGAAAAACCGATCTCTTTCTGAAGACTTTTCAAAATATGAAGCATTGCTATGGAATCCGCCCCTCCGGAAACCCCTGCCACAACCATATCCTCTGCTTTCAGCATCCGATTGTCTCTGATATATTTTCTTACACGTGTGATCATTTTTTCTCCTGTAACCAAAAATACTCTATTTTTTCCACAATCCTGCCACAACTACTGTCATATCATCCCTGGCATGATAATCACTGTATCCCAGGACCCTTTCCAGTATTCCCCGTCCCATCTCCCTGGGCTCTTTTTCCCGGACATCCATAATGATCTCCTTCATGGTTTCCTCTTCCCGTTCTGTAGGAAGCGCATCCAGAACTCCATCTGTCATCATGATCAGATAATCTCCATGATAAAGCTTCCTTGAGGCAGTATCAAAATCCAGCTGCTGGACCAAGCCTGCTGCAAGATTTTCCGAAGCAATGGATTCCACCCAGTGATCTCTTTTAATAAATGTGGAAGACGCCCCTGCTTTCAGAAAATCACAGATCCCGGTATAAAGATCCACCGCACAGATATCGACAGTAGAAAACATCCCTTCCCGTCCTTTCAATAGCAGTGCGGAATTCACCATTCTGGCAGCTGTTTCCTGAGAAAAGCCGGATTCCAGAAATTGTTCCAGAAGTTCTACCACGATCTCGCTTTCTTTAAACGCTTCTATTCCGGAACCCATCCCATCAGACAGACAGAGAAAAAACCTGCCATCCTCTTCCTGACGACAGATATAATTGTCTCCGGAAACCTTTTCCGCTTCTCTTGTAAGCCGCGCTACTCCGTAAAGCATCTGATAACTGACATCCTCCACAAAATGGACCATACGAAAATCTCCATTTACAATACTGCGGCTGTCGGCGTCCGGCGTCATGGAGCTTCCGCAGATCCTGGACAGGATCTGTGCGATCTCTGTCATGGAACACACTGTCCGCTCCTGGCTCTCAGATTCAGAAATATCTGCCGTCTTCCTTCGATCTTATCCATGACCCAGACATTCTTTACAAGTACATGCTTTTTACGAAGAGCCTTTTTCAGATCTTCCTGAAACTGCGGATCTGCCGGCATGATATCATACAGCTCTTCTGCCATATGATCCATGATCCTCGAGATTTCCGTCAGCTGCTGTGCAACTGCAAGCCGGCTTTCGATCATCCGGTTATCCCACACGAGATTCTGCCTTTCTTCACGAAATCCCTCATTCAGGACCTGAAAATACTGGCGGAACGGCCACATGCTCCCATCCATTCACTGCGTGCTCTCTGGATACTCTCTTCATTGCCTTCCTCCATGGTACGGATCATATTCTCACTGCCCCGCATGGTTTCCCCGGCACGCTCCCCCCAGCAGATCTCTCTCTGATAACATCTGGAACATACAGCCGCACTGGTGTCCGATATGATACGGTTCAGCTGTCCTCCGCTCAAAAATTCCTTACGGTAAGGCATTCCGTAGAATGTATCCGCAAGCTTCCGGAAGGATGCTGCATACCGTTCCACTTTTTCCTTCTGGGGATGGCTTTCACAAAGCGGCAGCATTTCTTCTTTTTCCTTCGTTTTTCCCGAAAAGACAGTTTTTGCCATGTCCCGGAGTATCAGCAGTATGCTGACTACGAGCATGGCAATGATCCATTCCTGCATATTTTCCCCTCCCCTTATAACCTTCACTGACTGAACATTATAAAGGAAGATCCCTGAAATATCTGTCAAAGCCGCACGAAAATGTCAAAAAAAATTTCGTCGAAACCTTTGATTTTCAGCTATTTTTCTTCCTGAAACACGATCTCGTTGTCTTTCACAAGTCCCAGCTTCTCACGAGCCGCCTCTTCCACATATTCGTCGGTCTTCATATGTTCTTTCTCTGCTTCGATCTCCTTGGTACGTTCCTTCTCACTTTCAATGGACTTCTCCAGTGCTGTAGCTTTGGAATCATAATAATCCCTGCGCCGTTCCAGAGTCTTACTCTGCAGCATAAGGCTTCCCAGCAACACCAGTGCGATCACCATGATCCCCGCCATGCCAAGATAATTATATCCGATCCGTTTTTTTTCTTTTCCATTTTTTGGATTTTTCAATCTGCTGCTCCTTTTTTACACAATCTGATCTCTTTACCTTTTACGAGCTTATACATCCAAATTTTACAACTTCTTCAAAAAAATATCAACCGGTTTACTGTCATTTTAGCTTTAATGGAACAGTCTTTTTAAAAGGGATCCTTCTTTTTTGTCCTTTTTCCTGCCAAGATAGGTAAGACTGTCGATTTTTCCCTCCAAGCTAAGCTGCCCGCTTTTCAGATCAAGATGTTTTACATGAAGTCCTTCGCCTTTTATGGATAACTTTCCTTCCTCTGTATGCAGCAGTATTTCTTTTTCATCGAAAGAGATCACCTCCCGGATTCCCGTTATGGTGCCGCCTTTCTGCCGCTCCAACATCAGACTGTGAAATGCTGCCGGTTTCTTCTCGTCCAATCCATACCTCCCTGGGGATGATTTCTCTTTTATTTTATGAAAAATCCATCCGGAATAGACCATCACGCCCAAACGGCAGCTGTCCCTGCATCAGATATAGCGGAACATGCTTTCCACCTCATCCTTTTTTACCGTTTCCTTAACTTCCAGGACTTCAACCTTTACATTACGGCTTCCAAACTGGATCTCCACAGTGTCACCGGTCTTTACCTGTACAGAAGCCTTGGCCGGCTTGTCATTGACCAGAACTCTTCCTGCATCGCAGGCTTCATTTGCCACCGTACGGCGTTTGATCAGTCTGGATACTTTCAGATATTTATCAAGACGCATAATTTTTCCTCCTAAAAAAGCAGGGGAAACCAAAAACCGGTTTCCCCTGCCGTTATCACTCTGAACCAACAGATTATTTACCGTTGACAACGTCCTTTAAAGCTTTTCCTGCTTTGAACTTCGGAGACTTGGAAGCCTCGATCGTCATGGTCTCACCAGTCTGAGGATTTCTTCCCTCTCTTGCAGCTCTTGTGCTTACTTCGAAAGTTCCAAATCCAACCAGCTGAATCTTCTCGCCTTTTTTCAGTTCATCTGTTACAACATCGATAAAAGATTTCAGAACAGCTTCTACATCTTTCTTGGAAAGATTGGTGTCTTTCGCCATTGCTGCCACTAACTCTGTTTTATTCATGGTGTTTCCTCCTATAATTGATGTTCTCTTATTTTTGACTTTGCTTTATATATATACCGCTTTTGGCTTATAATGTCAAGGTTTTTCGCATATTACAGGCGGAATGTGACCATTTTATCATTTCATGGAATCAACCATTTCAAGAACAGCCTTGCCCATTGCATCGGATTTCTCGTCTGCATCTGCAAGAGATGTTCCCTTAACGCCATAATAGAATTTAACCTTAGGCTCTGTTCCGGACGGTCTTACGCAAACCCATGCATCATCGGTAAGCTCATAGTAGAGAACATTGGAATTCGGAAGTCCTGTCGGCTTCTTCTCACCTGTTGCAAGATCTGTGATCTCATCCAGCTTGTAGTCACGTACAGCAGTCACCTTATGTCCGGCAAACTCAGCAGGCGGATTCTGACGAAGTGTTGTCATGATCTCCTGGATCTTCTGAAGACCCTCGATACCCTTCATGGTAACTGCCTGAATGGCATCCTTATAGTAACCGAACTCCTCATACATATCGATCATTGCATCCCAGAGAGTCTTGCCCTGTGTCTTATAGTAAGCAGCAGCTTCGCAAAGTGCCATGGTAGCAACAATGGCATCCTTGTCTCTTGCATAGGTTCCGATCAGGCAACCGTAGCTCTCCTCAAATCCGAAAAGATATGTACCCTTGCCACTGTTCTCAAATCCGAGGATCTGCTGTCCGATGTATTTGAATCCGGTAAGTACTTCAATAAGATTCACGTTGTATCCCTTGGCAATGGCATCTGCCAGGTTTGTTGTAACGATAGTCTTTACAAGAGCTCCGTCCTCCGGAAGGCTTCCGTTTACAGCCTTTCTCTGGCTCAGCTCATAGTTTGCAAGAAGGCATCCGGACATGTTACCGGTAAGATCATGATACTCTCCGTTTTTATCCTTTACGCGGACGCCAAGACGGTCTGCATCCGGGTCTGTGGCAAGTACGATGTCTGCATCCACTTCCTTCGCAAGCTTCAGGCCAAGCTCAAATGCCTCTGCTGCCTCCGGGTTCGGATAGCTGACTGTCGGGAAATCCCCGTTCGGAAGCTCCTGCTCCGGTACTACATATACATTCTCAAATCCAAGCTCTTTAAGGATCCTTCTGGCCGGGATATTGCCGGTTCCGTGAAGAGGTGTGTAAACGATCTTCAGGTTCCTGCCCTCTGCCTGGATTGCATCCATATGGATGATCTGTTTCTTAAGCTCTGCCATGTAAGCATCATCGACAGCCTGTCCGATCACTTCGAAAAGTCCTGCCTTTACTGCGTCTTCCTTGTCCATGGTCTTTACGGTATTCCAGTCGGAGATCGCCTTTACCTCGCCCATGATACCGGAATCATGAGGTGGTGTGATCTGCGCGCCGTCCTCCCAGTAAACCTTGTATCCGTTGTATTCCGGAGGATTGTGGCTGGCTGTTACGTTGATACCTGCCACACAGCCCAGATGACGTACTGCAAAGGAAAGCTCCGGTGTCGGACGAAGTGTCTCAAAGATATAAGCCTTGATCCCGTTTGCTGCCAGGCAAAGTGCTGCTTCCTGGGCAAACTCCGGTGACATATGACGGGAATCATATGCGATAGCAACTCCCTGGGATTTCTTGTCAACCTTGGCAATATAGTTGGCAAGCCCCTGGGTTGCTCTTCTTACCACATAAATATTCATACGGTTGGTACCTGCGCCGATGATACCACGCAGGCCTGCCGTACCAAACTCAAGATCCATATAAAAACGCTCTTTGATCTCATTTTCGTCGTCTTTGATCGCTTTCAATTCTTCTTTTGTCGCCTCATCGAAGTATGGGTTTTCAAGCCACTGATTATAGATTTCTTTATAATCCATGTTCCAAAATACCTCCCTGTTTCTTTATATAAGATACTTAATATTATATAACAATTTTCAGAAAAAGGGAAGTTTTGTTTTTGTCACATTCAGAATCATTACTGTCTGAAGCACTGTTTTGAAAATTCCTCCCACTGTTTTTTCTGATGGATCAAGGTTCTCAGCTTTTCCACATTTTTTCCGGAGATCACAGCCTTGTTATGTGTATAATAATGATTTGCCAGTTTCCAGTATTTTTCCGGATAACAGAACCGGACTCTCAGATTCTGCCACTCAGACTCCGAGAGCGGTCGTACGGAATCATATGCAGAAGCATCTTCTGCGCGAGGTGCAGATCCCAGCTGTATTTCTCCAGGATTTTCCGCATAAATCGGTACAGATCTGCCATCTGCACATCAAAGCTCCAGTGACTGAAATTCGTCACCGCTGTGTTTTCCCAAGTATCAGCACATTATGCTGATTATATTCGCCATGACAGATACTGCCACTTTGAAGAGACTGCTGCCGCAGATTTTTATAATCCGTGGTTTCCAGCATAGCTGCCGCTTCTTCTCCTTTTTGCAGAAACCATTCCACGCTTTTCAGATAATCCTTCTCAAAAGAATTGACCGCTCCTTTTTTTCGGATAAAACGGCGTATTTTTTTCATTTCCTGATTATGCCGGATATATTCTTCCTGCAGATTTCTTCCCGCATAATCCATTTCCACAGGAAGCTGCATGATCTTGTGGATCTGTGCCAGAGTCCGGATGCTTTTTAAAATATCGTTTTCGGATCTCGTGTCACATTCCCGTCCCTCAAACCAGATCTGTGCAGTATATGGAACAGAATCTTTGTCCCTGCTTACCAGTACGCCTTCCCTGTTTCTGAGATAGGCGTCCACAAGACAGTTCTGTTCTTTCATTTTTTCAAGAAGCTGCTGCTGCATGGAAAGCTTTTTTTCCGAGCCATGAAATTCCCGGAGTATCACCGGACCTTTTTCTGTCCGGCACAGAAGTGCCCCCCGCACCCTGCCGGAGAATGAAGCCGTAAGCCCATACTGCTCCAGCACGCTCAACCCATAATCATACAAAAAAGTTCCCCCCTGCCTTATTTTACGTTCTATTTTATGCAGGGGGGATTTTTGTTATTCTATTCGGTTTTTATGCTATCTTTTTCTGCTGTTTCAAGAAGTTTTTCTTTTGTATTAAGGGTTGGATCTTTCAGCACACAGTCAAGAAGTCTTTCGAGCAGTGCTCCCAGTGCCGGTCCGGCCGGATGTCCTGCCTTTATAAGATCCCTTCCGGAAACTGCCAGGGTTTTCAGAGATGTACATTCACCTCTTTCAAGGATCCCCTGATAAGCTTCCGTCACACCGCTTAACCGTGCCAGCTTCTCCTCCCTCCTGTAAGTACTCTGAGATAAAAGATCTGCCTTCTGCACTTTCAGATACAGCGGAAAAAGCTCTTCTCCGATAAGATTCACAGCTCTCCGCACATCCTCGGCGTCCGGAGTGGGACGAAGATCATGATACCGGATCAGACGACAGGTATTTCGGATCGTTACATTATCAAATTTCAGACGGCGCAGGATCTTTCCTGCCAGCTTTTCGCCTGCCGGTCCGTGAGTTTTAAAGTGGTCTCTTCCATTCTCATCTGTCTTTTTTACAACCGGCTTGGCAATGTCATGAAGAAGCATGGTGATACGAAGAAGCCTGTCATTCTCGATCTCCGTAAGGCTTTTCAGGATGTGCTCGCTACGCTGCAGCAGTGATGGGGGGTATTCTGCGCTGTTTCCATACAGGCATCAAATTCCGGAAGAAATTCCCGGGTAAGGCCTGTCTCCCAAGCTGTCCGGAGGTAATCCGGATGATCGGATACCAGAAGCTTTACAAGCTCTGTCTGGATACGCTCTGCACTGACATGCTCCAGGTTCCCCGACATCCGCGCCAGTGCCGCTTTCGTATTCTCCTCCACAGTAAAACCAAGCTGTGCGGAAAAACGCACTGCACGGAGCATCCGAAGAGCATCCTCTGTAAAACGTTCCACCGGATCCCCGACACAACGGATGATCTTCCTATTGATATCCTCCATTCCGCCAAACAGATCCACCAGTCCATGTTCCGGATGATACGCCATGGCGTTGATGGTAAAATCTCTTCGTTTTAGATCTTCCTCAAGACTCCTGGTAAAGGTCACGGCATCCGGGTGGCGGCCGTCATGATATTCTCCGTCCACACGGTAGGTTGTCACCTCAAAGCCCTCTTTGCCCATCATTACAGTTACTGTTCCATGCTGGATCCCCGTATCTACAGTTCTGTGAAAAAGCTCCTTCACCTGCTCCGGAAGTGCAGAGGTGGTGATATCCCAGTCTCCAGGCACCCGATCCAGGATAGAATCCCTGACACAGCCGCCTACAACATATGCCTCATAGCCGGCAGCATTCAAGGTCTTCAGTATCTGCGCTGCCTTTTGTGGTATATTAATCGTCATGATAACTCCTCTTGATGATCGCTGCTGTCCGTTCAAAACACGTTTACATTTCGCTGTATTATCTCCATGTCAGCAGCCGAATAATATTCTGATATGTTTTCCTTAACGCTATTATAACATAGATTCATAAAAACAGCGGAGCATATTTTGCCCCGCCGTTGTTTCTGCAATATGATCATCCCACTTTTTTGAAGTGGCCTGCTGTATTTTTTAGTATGCACGTCCCCAGTAAACCATTTTCTTAGCCGGTTTTCCGCAGCATACGCAAACGTCGCTTAACTGCTCCTGCTCAAACGGCATACATCTGGATGTTGCCTGGAAATCTTCCTTGATCTTGTCTTCACATGCACGATCACCGCACCACATAGCTTTGATGAATCCCGGTTTGCTGTTGATGATCTCACCGAACTCCTCATAATTCTTTGCTACGTAAGTATGTGCCTCTCTGTGTGCACGTGCGCGCTCCAGCATATCATGCTGAATGGTATCCAGAAGCTCTTTTACCTTATCTGCAAGCTCCTCGAAGGATACTGTGTATTTCTCACGGGTATCTCTTCTGCAGAGAACTGCCTGACCGTTCTCGATATCCTTCGGTCCACATTCCACACGAAGCGGGATGCCACGCATCTCCTGCTCAGCAAACTTGAATCCCGGGCTCTTGTCTGTCGCATCAACCTTTGCACGGATACCTGCTGCCTTCAGTGCTGCAAGAAGCTCGTCAGCCTTCTCCATAACCCCTTCTTTACGCTGCTGGATCGGATGATCACAGTCTGTACCGGAGCGATCCTCGGAGGAAGAACAAGTCCGCTGTTATCACCGTGAACCATGATGATCGCACCGATCATACGGGTTGTCATTCCCCAGGATGTCTGGTGAACATATTTCAGTGTATTATCTTTATCTGTGTACTGGATTCCGAATGCTTTGGCAAAGCCATCTCCAAAGTTATGGCTTGTACCGGACTGGAGAGCCTTACCGTCGTGCATCAGAGATTCGATGGTATAAGTAGCCTCAGCACCTGCAAATTTCTCCTTGTCTGTCTTCTGGCCTTTGATGACCGGAATCGCAAGAACTTCCTCGCAGAAGTCTGCATAGATGTTCAGCATCTGGATGGTACGCTGCTCCGCTTCCTCAGCTGTTGCATGAGCAGTATGTCCCTCCTGCCACAGGAACTCTCTGGAACGAAGGAAGGGACGTGTTGTCTTCTCCCAACGGACAACGGAACACCACTGATTATATACCTTTGGAAGATCTCTGTGGGACTGGATCTCTTTCTGGTAGAAATCGCAGAACAGAGTCTCAGAAGTCGGACGCACGCAAAGTCTCTCCTGCAGCGGATCAAGGCCGCCATGAGTCACCCATGCAACCTCCGGAGCAAAACCTTCTACATGATCTTTCTCTTTATCAAGAAGAGACTCCGGGATAAAGATCGGCATGTAAACGTTCTCTACACCGGTTTCTTTAAATCTGCGGTCAAGCTCATGCTGGATATTCTCCCAGATCGCATAACCTGCAGGTTTGATCGCCATACAGCCCTTAACACTTGTATAGCCACAGAGCTCAGCCTTCTTAACAACGTCTGTATACCACTGAGCAAAATCCTCATCCATAGATGTGATGGCCTGTACTAATTTCTTTTCTTTTGCCATGATAAATCTCCTTTTTCTTGTGATCTGTTACATATTGCCGGCTGTCAGGCAGCCACAGCAATCCGGAATCCTTCCAGCTCACTCTTCTGTCCCATAAACCGTACACTGCATTTACAATCCCGTTTTATGGACAAAAAATAAGCCATCCAAATCCCTCACAAGGGACCGAATGACTTCGGCGGTACCACCCCAGTTAACAGCCTGAAAAGCTGTTCTCTCAACACCCGTTAACGCCGGAAACACACGCCACGCTTCAATCACGCAGAGCTCCGAGGCCGGTTCCACAGTTCACGCACAAGATCCTTCCACCAAAGCAGATCCCTCTCTGAGATAATTCCCTGTGTACTATTCTCATCATCGCCGTATCTTTGATATATTTTAGGCGAAAACCGCCTCAAAGTCAACCCCAAACAAAAAAATATAACAAGTCTCTCTGCTATGAGTTACTGCTCACTCCGTTCTCAGTAACACGCTTCGCGATGCACAGAATTTATGCTAATCGCATAAATCGCGCGGTATGTCTCGGGTTTTCTGTGACCTTCGCTCACAAAAAAACACCTCGCGGAACATTGCCAGTGAACA
>ENA-OQLB01001323-OQLB01001323.1-human-gut-metagenome-genome-assembly--contig:-NODE-1323-length-10770-cov-2.145166_pt1 | contig 10770 bp, 13 predicted proteins | sample MGYA00242656_ERZ504813 | MGnify/ENA primary metagenome ERZ504813 (study PRJEB26092, sample SAMD00036388) | human gut metagenome | host: Homo sapiens | study: EMG produced TPA metagenomics assembly of... | reverse complement strand
CTCTTTTAGGGCTTTTGAAAAAAAAATTTAATATACACCAGGATGGTTTTCTTCTAGCCGTTTAATACACGGAGAGCGCCGTTGAGCGAGGGCGAGGAGTTCCATGCTTCACCCGGGTAGACGGGTGATTGGGGCGATGAAGCGACCTTTTCTTTGATCTCAGATGTAACGTAGTCGCTGTATGCGATACCGCCGGTGAGAAGGATCTGGTCTACTTTGCCGTTAAGTACGGCTGCCATGGCGCCGACTTCTTTGGCAACCTGGTAAGTGAATGCGTGGAATACACCGGCTGCTTCTTCGTCACCCTTTTCAAAGGCACGTTCTGCAACGTCGCGCATGTTGTTGGTTCCAAGGTATCCGTTGAGACCGCCTTTCCCGTTGATCTTTTTATATACTTCAGCCTGTGTGTACTGACCGGAGAAACACATTTTTACGAGTGCGCCTGCCGGTACACCGCCGAACGTTCCGGTGAGAAAGGTCCGTCTCCGTCAAGCGTGTTGTTGACATCGACAACTTTGCCATTTTTATGAGCACCGACAGATACACCGCCGCCCATGTGTACAACTACAAGATTCAGGGAATCATAAGATACATTCTGTTCTTTGGCGTAGCGTTTGGCAACTGCTTTCTGGTTCAGTGCGTGGAAGATACTGATACGCGGAAGTTCCGGGATTCCGGAATATCTTGCAACAGGTTCCATCTCATCGACAACAACCGGGTCAACAATGTAAGAAGGAACTCCAATCTCATCACCGATTTCGCGGGCAAGGATGCCTCCAAGGTTCGATGCATGCTGTCCTTGCACACCTGCTTTTAAGTCAGCAAGAAGTGCGTCAGATACTGGATAGGTTCCACCTGGGATCGGTTTTAAAAGTCCGCCTCGTCCTACTACAACATTCAGAGATTTGATGTCGAAGCTGTTCTTTGCGAGAATATCTACAATCAGTTCTTTACGGAAATCTTTCTGGTCAACGATGGTTGCATATTTTGCAATCTCTTCGGTGGAATGACGGAGCGTTTCTTCGAATAACAAAGTTTCGTCTTCGTACACACCGATCTTGGTAGAAGTAGATCCCGGGTTGATTACTAAAATTTTATAGCTCATAAAAAGATCCTCCTTAGTCTGTGATCGATCCTGCGATTACGGTCGCAAGTGCAATAGAATTCAGTTTGGTTTCAAAATCGTCCGAACGTGAAGTAAGAACCACCGGAGCGCTTGTTCCGACAAGTACGTTACCGATCTTGACCTTTGCAGTGCGGACAAGAATCTTATATGTGATATTTCCTGCATCGATATTCGGGAAGAGGAGAATATCAGCATGTCCGGCTACTGGATTAGTCACACCTTTGTGAACAGCTGCTTCCGGATCGATCGCAAGATCCATGGAAAGTGGTCCGTAGATCTGGCATCCTTTGAAATCGCCACCCTCGTACATCTTGGTGAGATTATCGGCATCAACTGTTGGCTGCATCTTTGGATTCACTGTCTCAACTGCACACAGAGGAGCAACCTTCGGGCATTCGATGCCACATGCATGTGCGACTTCTACTGCATTGTTGATGATATTGACTTTATCTGCAAGGGTTGGATATGTATTGAAAGCTACGTCTGTGAAGAACAGAAGACGGTTAATGCCTTCAATCTCAAATACACATACATGGGAAAGCATCTTTCCGGTACGAAGTCCGACTTCTTTATTCAATACGCTCTTTAAGAATGTCTTTGTTTCAAGCAATCCTTTTAAAAGGATATCAGCTTTGCCGTTGTGTACAAGCTCAACAGCCTTTAATGCAGCTGCTTCGGTATCAGGCTCATTGATGATCTCGAAATCTGTCAGATCCATATCAATAGAAGCGGCAATCTCGCGGATCTTGGCTTCATCACCGACAAGGATGGCTGTTGCGATATTTTGCTCTTTTGCAGCTTTGACAGCCTGCAGTACCGGCTCATCCTGTGCGTTGGAAACAGAGACTTTCTTTAAGGTTTTTTGATTTGCTTTTGAGATTAATTCTTCAAAACTTTTGCTCATTTTCACACCTTCTCATTCATAATTTAATTATAGTATTCTGGTTGAATAATTTTTAACAATCTTAAGTGTAGCACCATATCTGGGAAAGGTCAATATAAAAGTGGTGTGTTGGAAATGACGAATAATGCAGATGTATTGTAAAAAATGTTGGTGAAAATGTTAAAAGAAAATTAAAATGCTAAAAAATGAATTGATAAATATTTGACAGAACGGGAAATGGGTAGTATATTAAAAAAAGAGGACAAAAAAGTCCCTTGCGAAAATCTTAAAAACGGAAAGTAAAACAGTATATATTTAATAAGAAGTGATACTTACCATTAAGATGTAAAAGGAGGAAAAAGTGATGGCAAAGAAAATCGTGTTAGCAGGCGCGTGTCGTACAGCAATCGGAAGCATGGGAGGAGCTCTTTCAACAACTCCGGCTCCGGAATTAGGATCTATCGTTATCAAAGAAGCTTTAAAAAGAGCAGGTGTTGCTCCGGAACAGGTTGATCATGTATATATGGGTTGTGTAATTCAGGCAGGCCTTGGACAGAACGTTGCACGTCAGGCTTCTTTAAAAGCAGGTCTTCCGGTCGAGACACCGGCAGTTACGGTTAACGTTGTTTGCGGATCCGGACTTAACTGTGTGAACATGGCTGCACAGATGATCCAGGCAGGAGATGCTGATATCGTTGTAGCAGGCGGTATGGAAAATATGTCTATGGCTCCATATGCACTGAAAAACGCACGTTATGGATACAGAATGGGTAATGCACCGATGATCGATACAATGGTAAATGACGCACTTTGGGATGCATTCAATGACTATCACATGGGAATCACTGCTGAGAATGTAGCAGAACAGTGGGGACTCACAAGAGAACAGCTTGATGAATTTGCAGCAGCAAGCCAGCAGAAAGCCTGCGCAGCAATCGAAGCAGGAAAATTCAAAGATGAGATTGTTCCTGTAGAAGTGAAGAAGAAAAAAGAAACCATCGTAGTTGATACAGATGAAGGACCGCGTCCGGGAACAACAGCAGAAGGAATCGCAAGACTTCGTCCGGCATTCAAAAAAGATGGTATTGTAACAGCAGCAAATGCTTCCAGCATCAATGACGGAGCAGCAGCAATCGTTGTTATGAGTGAAGAAAAAGCAAAAGAGCTCGGCGTTACACCGATGGCAACATGGGTAGCAGGAGCACTCGGCGGAGTAGATCCATCTATCATGGTGTCGGACCGGTTGCAGCTACGAATAAAGTAATGGCTAAGACAGGGCTTTCCGTAGATGATATGGATCTGATCGAAGCAAACGAAGCTTTTGCAGCACAGTCACTTGCAGTAGCACATGATCTGAAATTCGACATGGATAAAGTAAATGTAAACGGTGGAGCAATTGCTCTCGGACATCCGGTAGGAGCTTCAGGATGCCGTATCCTTGTTACACTTCTTCATGAGATGCAGAAACGTGATGCAAAGAAAGGTCTTGCAACACTTTGTATCGGTGGCGGAATGGGATGCGCTACAATCGTAGAACGTGATTAATAAACCAGATCAAAAGGAGATGTTGATGATGGAATTTATTACATATGAAGTAGAAGGACAGGTTGGAATTATTACCATTAACCGTCCAAAGGCACTGAACGCACTGAACAGTGCAGTTCTTGATGAACTTGATGCAACGATCGACGGTGTTGATCTTGATGCAGTCAGATGCCTGATCCTTACAGGAGCAGGAGAAAAATCTTTTGTAGCCGGTGCAGATATCGCTGAGATGAGTACTCTTACAAAAGAAGAGGGAGAAGCTTTTGGTAAGAAAGGAAATGATATTTTCCGTAAGATCGAAACACTTCCGATCCCGGTAATCGCAGCAGTTAACGGATTCGCTCTTGGTGGTGGATGTGAAATCTCCATGAGCTGTGATATCCGTATCTGTTCAGACAATGCAGTATTCGGACAGCCGGAGGTTGGTCTTGGAATTACACCTGGATTTGGTGGAACACAGAGACTTGCAAGACTTGTCGGACCTGGTATGGCAAAACAGATGATCTACACTGCAAGAAATATTAAAGCTGACGAAGCTTACAGAATCGGTCTTGTAAATGCCGTATATCCGCAGGAAGAACTGATGCCGGCAGCAAAGAAGATGGCAGCAGGCATTGCAAAGAATGCACCGATCGCAGTAAGACACTGCAAACAGGCAATCAATGAAGGTCTTGAAAAGGGAATGGATGAGGCAATCGTAGTAGAAGAAAAGCTCTTCGGCGGATGCTTTGAATCTTACGACCAGAAAGAAGGAATGGCAGCATTCCTTGAAAAGAGAAAGTAGAAGCTTTCCTTAATAAATAAGTTCGTTTAATAAAGGGAGAATTAACTCTCCCTGGAAATTTAAATTTATAAAATGGAGGTAATTTCAATGAAGTAGGAATTATTGGTGCAGGAACAATGGGACAGGGCATTGCAAAGGCATTTGCTCAGGTAGATGGATATGAAGTAGCACTCTGTGACATCAAACAGGAATGGGCAGAAGGCGGAAAAGCTAAAATCGCTAAAGGCTATGACAGACTTGTTCAGAAAGGAAAATTAACTCAGGAAGCAGTTGATGCAATTCTTGCAAAAATTACTCCGGGACTCAAAGAAGATCTCTGCGCAGATTGTGATCTGATCGTAGAAGCAGCATTTGAGAACATGGAAGTTAAGAAAACTACATTCGGTGAACTTGATAAGATCGCAAAACCTGAATGCATTTTCGCATCAAATACCTCCAGCCTTTCTATCACAGAAATCGGCAACGGACTTACCCGTCCAATGATCGGTATGCATTTCTTCAACCCGGCAGACCGTATGAAATTAGTAGAAGTGATCGCAGGCGTAAATACACCGGCTGAAACTGTAGATGCAATCAAGAAGATCGCAGAAGAAATCGGAAAGACACCTGTACAGGTTAATGAAGCAGCAGGTTTCGTAGTAAACCGTATCCTTGTTCCGATGATCAATGAAGCAGCTTTCATCAAGATGGAAGGTGTATCTGATATCGCAGGAATCGATGCAGCAATGAAGCTTGGTGCAAACCATCCAATGGGACCTCTGGAGCTTGGTGATTTCATCGGACTTGATATCTGCCTTGCTATCATGGATGTACTTTATGCAGAAACAGGCGACAGCAAATATCGTGCATGCCCGCTGCTTCGTAAGATGGTCCGTGGTGGAAACCTTGGAGTTAAGAGCGGAAAAGGATTCTATGTATACAATGCAGACCGCACAAAAACTCCGGTTGATGCACAGTAATGGATGTTCTAAATAAAGACATGGAGGAAGAATAAATGGATTTCGGATTAGATAAGAAACACGAAATGGCGAGAACTCTGTTTAAAGAATTCGCAGAAAACGAAGTAAAACCACTTGCACAGGAAGTGGACGAGACAGAAGTTTTCCCAAGAGCAACAGTTGAAAAAATGGCGAAATATGGATTTCTTGGTATTCCGGTACCGAAGGAATACGAGGGACAGGGATGCGATCCACTGACATACGTAATGTGTGTAGAAGAACTTGCAAAGGTTTGTGCCACAACATCTGTAATCGTATCTGCGCATACCTCTCTTTGTATAGACCCGATCCTGACATACGGAACACCGGAGCAGAAAGCAAAATACGTTCCGGATCTTGCATCAGGAAGAAAGCTTGGAGCTTTCGGCCTTACAGAACCTGGGGCAGGTACAGATGCACAGGGACAGCAGACTAAGGCTGTTCTTGACGGAGATGAATGGGTATTAAACGGATCAAAATGCTTTATCACAAACGGTAAAGAAGCAGATGTTTACATCATTATCGCCGTAACAGGTATTGTTGAAAAACGTGGCAGAAAGATGAAAGAGATTTCTGCATTCATCGTAGAGAAAGACACTCCGGGATTCACATTCGGAACCAAAGAGAAGAAGATGGGTATCCGTGGATCTTCAACATACGAGCTTATTTTTGAAGACTGCCGTATTCCAAAAGAAAATCTCCTTGGAGCACAGGGCAAGGGCTTCGGCATCGCCATGCATACTCTGGATGGCGGACGTATCGGTATTGCCGCTCAGGCACTTGGAATCGCTGAAGGTGCACTTGACAGAACAATCGCATATGTAAAAGAAAGAAAACAGTTCGGACGCACGATTGGCCAGTTCCAGAATACACAGTTCCAGCTTGCAGATATGGCTACAAAGGTAGAAGCTGCAAAGATGATGGTATACAAAGCTGCCATGGCAAAAGCTACACAGAAAGTTTACTCTGTCGAAGCTGCACAGGCTAAGCTTTATGCAGCAGAAGTAGCGATGGAAGTTACCACAAAGGCTGTTCAGTTACATGGTGGTTACGGATACATCAGAGAATACGATGTAGAACGTATGATGCGTGACGCAAAGATTACAGAAATCTACGAAGGAACTTCAGAAGTTCAGCGTATGGTTATTTCTGGAAACTTATTGAAATAGGAGGTACGAATCGTGAAGATAGTTGTTTGTATAAAACAGGTACCGGATACAAAAGGCGGAGTTCAGTTTAATCCGGACGGTACACTTAACAGAGCTGCAATGCTTGCAATTATGAACCCGGATGACAAAGCAGGTCTTGAGGCCGCACTTAGATTAAAAGACCAGTATGGAGCAGAAGTAACTGTACTTACAATGGGACTTCCAAAAGCAGCCGATGTGCTTCGTGAAGCACTTGCAATGGGAGCTGATAAGGCAATTCTTGTAACAGACAGAGTACTTGGAGGAGCTGATACATGGGCTACATCAAGCACCATCGCAGCAGCACTCCGTAAACTCGATTATGACCTGATCATCACAGGACGTCAGGCAATCGATGGTGATACAGCACAGGTTGGACCGCAGATTTCCGAACATCTGGACATCCCGGTAATCTCTTATGCACAGGATATCAAAGTAGAAGGCGACAGCGTGATCGTACAGCGTCAGTTCGAAGACAGATATCATGTACTGAAAGCAAAAATGCCTTGCCTTATCACTGCACTTTCAGAATTAAATGAACCACGTTATATGACACCAGGCGGAATCTTTGATGCTTGTGATGCTGAGATCACAACATGGGGAAGAGCAGATCTTACTACCCTGGATGATGCAAATATCGGTCTTGCAGGATCACCTACAAAGATTGCGAAAGCATCTGACAAAGTAAGAAAAGGGGCAGGAGAAAAAGTTACTCTTGATCCGGAAGAAGCAGTATCTTACCTGATGGGAAAATTAACAGAGAAACATATCATTTAATAAGAAGGAAAAGTGGTGAATATCATGAACTTAGAAGAATATAAGGGAGTATATGTCTTTGCTGAACAGGTAGACAACAAACTGAGCGGAATCGCATTTGAACTTCTTGGAAAAGCAAAAGACCTTGCAGCAGACTTAAATGCAGAAGTAGCAGCCGTTCTGATCGGTTCTGACGTAAAAGGACTTGCAGATGAGCTTGCAGCATACGGAGCAGATAAAGTAATCGTAGTAGATGATCCGGAACTGAAAGAATATAGAACAGAGCCATACGCACATGCACTGGCATCTGTTATCGAAAAATATAAACCGGAGATCATGTTAGTCGGCGCAACTGCAATCGGACGTGATCTTGGTCCTAGAGTATCCGCAAGAGTACAGACAGGTCTTACAGCAGACTGTACACAGCTTGAGATCGGTGATTTCCCGATCAACCCGGTAGCAGGAAAAGAGCAGAAGCACAATCAGCTTCTTATGACTCGTCCGGCATTTGGTGGAAACACGATCGCTACCATCGCCTGCCCGGATAATCGTCCGCAGATGGCAACCGTTCGTCCTGGTGTTATGCAGAAGATCGCTAAGATCGAAGGTGCAAAGGCAAATGTAGAAGAGTTTAATCCTGGATTTACACCGGATAATAAATACGTTGAGATCATGGAAGTTGTCAAATCTGTATCTGAGACGGTTGATATCATGGATGCCAAGATTCTTGTATCCGGTGGACGTGGAGTCGGAAGTGCAGAAAACTTCAAGATCCTGGAAGATCTTGCAGAAGCACTCGGCGGAGAAGTAAGCTGCTCACGTGCAGTTGTAGATAATGGCTGGAAACCAAAAGATCTTCAGGTAGGACAGACAGGAAAGACAGTTCGTCCTCAGGTATATTTTGCAATCGGTATTTCCGGAGCGATCCAGCATGTAGCAGGGATGGAAGAATCTGATCTGATCATTGCAATCAACAAAGATGAGACAGCTCCGATCTTTGATGTAGCTGACTATGGTATCGTTGGAGATCTGAATAAGATTGTACCAGAACTTACCAAACAGATCAAAGAAGCAGTTGCTGCTAAAAAATAAAGAATAGCTGGTAAAACAAAGATGGTGTCGCAAAGAAGCGGCACCATTTTTTGTATACAAATCGAATAGAAGTTAGCCTGCTCTATTTTCGTGCAGAAAGCTTGTGCGTCTGGGGGATATTATGGTATACTTTATAAGATATAGACTTTGTAGTTATAGCTTAAGTAGGAGTGTGAATAAATGGCACAAAGAATTAAAAGCAGACGAAGGAAGGCTGTAAAAAAGCAGGCGGTTCATTATTTTGATTACAGTCTTCTGGCGATTATTATATTTCTGATGTGTTTTGGACTGGTAATGCTGTACAGTATCAGTTCCTATGAAGCACGAACGGAATACGGAGATGGGATGTACTTCCTGAAAAGACAGGGTCTCATCGGACTTGGAAGTATTGTTGTGATGATGTGGGTTTCTCGCCTGGATTATCATATGTTTTCCAAATATGCAGCAATGAGCTACTGGGGATCCATGCTTCTTCTTGCACTTGTTAAATTTACACCACTTGGTATTGAGGTAAATGGTGCACGAAGATGGTTCCGGCTTCCGGCTAACCAGTCATTCCAGCCGGCAGAGATTATGAAGATCGCTGTGATCGTATTTATCCCATACCTGATCTGCAGAATGGGGAATAAAGTACACACCTTGAAAGGATCGCTGGGAGTTGTGGAGTGGGGAGGTTTGGCAGCACTGGGAGTTTATGTGCTGACTGATAATCTAAGCTCTGCGATCATTGTAATGGGAATTTCCTGCTGTATCCTTTTTGTCGTACATAAGAAGCAGAAGATTTTTCTGTGGATTGCAGGAGGCGGGGTGGCTGTTTTTGTGGCGGGATCATATGTCCTCGGAAGACTTCTTGAGAACAGCACCAGCTTCCGACTCAGACGTATCATTGCCTGGCTGAACCCGGAAAAATATGCGTCAACGATTTCTTTTCAGACAGTACAGGGACTATATGCGATCGGATCAGGTGGCTTTTTCGGGAAAGGACTGGGAAATGGTGTGCAAAAGACGGTAATACCGGAAGTGCAGAACGACATGATCCTGTCAGCAATCTGTGAAGAGCTTGGGGTATTTGGAGCGATCATTATCCTGGTTTTGTTCGGTCTTCTGATCTACAGACTGCTTTTTATTGCACAGAACGCACCTGATCTGTATGGAGCACTGATCATGACAGGGATTATGTCACATATCGCGATCCAGGTAATTCTCAATGTTATGGTAGTTACGAACATGATGCCGAATACCGGAATTACATTGCCTTTTATCAGTTATGGTGGTACATCCATCCTGTTCCTGATGATAGAGATGGGAATGGCACTTGGAATTTCCAGAAGAATTAAACTGGAAGGGTAAAAAAAGCTTTTTTCAAAGAAAAGTGTGATATGATGTTATAAGTGGTAATGAAAACCACGTATAATGGATGCAAATGACACGTTTCGGAGGTTTGGATTATGAGTTATAAAGTGATTGTGGACAGCTGTGGAGAATTGACAGCAGAGATGAAAGCTTCAGGTCGGTTTGAGACAGCATCACTGGGACTGGAGGTTGGAGATTGTCATATAATTGATGATGAATCTTTCAATCAGGCTGAATTTTTGAAGAACGTAGCTGAATGCCCGACATGTCCAAAGTCAAGTTGTCCGTCTCCGGAGACGTTTATGGAAGGATATCACTGTGATGCGGAGCATGTATATGCTGTTACGTTGTCTTCTGAACTGAGCGGTTCTTATAACAGTGCCGTACTGGGCAAGAATTTATATGAAGAAGAATATGGTGAGAAAGATATTTATGTGTTCAACTCAAAATCTGCATCAGTAGGACAGACGCTCATCGGGATGAAGATTGCGCAGTGTGAAGAGCGGGGCATGACATTCAAGGAAGTGGTAGCTGCTGTAGAAGCATATATTGAAGAGCAGCACACATATTTTGTTCTTGAGACGCTTGAGACTCTTCGTAAGAATGGAAGACTTACAGGATTAAAAGCAATTGCGGCAACAGTACTGAATATTAAGCCGGTGATGGGGCTACTCCGAAGGGAGAGATTTGTCAGTTGGGTCAGGCGCGCGGAATTAAAAAAGCACTTAAGAATATGGTGGATTGTGTGATCGCAGATCTGAAAGATCCGGAGAGCAAGGTACTTGCAATTTCGCATTGTAACTGCCCGCAGAGAGCACAGGATGTGAAGAAGATGCTGGAAGAACGTGTGAAATTAAAAGATATTATCATTCTGGATACCAGAGGTGTCAGCAGCATGTATGCGAATGATGGCGGGGTAATTATTGCAGTATAGCTTGTATCAATCGTAAAAGTGTGATAAAATATACTGGTTAGATTGATTGCAAAGGAGACTTGCAGATATGAGTCAGAAAAAAGTAGATTATTATAAACAGGCAAAAGCGAACAGAAAGCGTGAAGAAAAAAAG
>ENA-OQLB01001322-OQLB01001322.1-human-gut-metagenome-genome-assembly--contig:-NODE-1322-length-10771-cov-2.267287_pt1 | contig 10771 bp, 19 predicted proteins | sample MGYA00242656_ERZ504813 | MGnify/ENA primary metagenome ERZ504813 (study PRJEB26092, sample SAMD00036388) | human gut metagenome | host: Homo sapiens | study: EMG produced TPA metagenomics assembly of... | reverse complement strand
GAAAGAAAAGAAAATCGGGATTGGCATATATCGCTACAGCAGTAGAACTGAGCGAGGCACAGAAAGAAGCAGTCATGCAGCGGCTTCTTCAGACGACAAATATGAATCCTTTGAGATGAATTATCAGGTAGATGCTTCTCTGATCGGCGGAATGGTGATCCGTATCGGTGACAGAGTTGTGGATACAAGTATTAAGACAAAGCTGTATGAACTGTCAAAGAGCCTGAAGAAAATTCAGGTATAGCAGTTAGAATTAGTAGAAAGAAGGTGGATTCGCTCCATGAATTTAAGACCAGAAGAAATAAGTTCTGTGATCAAAGAACAGATTGAAAGATATTCCTCTGAGCTGAACGTATCGGATGTCGGAACGGTTATTCAGGTGGCAGATGGTATTGCGCGTGTCCACGGCCTTGAAAATGCAATGCAGGGTGAACTTTTGGAGTTCCCTTCAGAAGTATACGGAATGGTTCTGAACCTGGAAGAGGACAACGTAGGTGCTGTTCTTCTGGGAGATCATAAGAATATCAATGAAGGTGATACTGTAAAGACAACCGGACGAGTTGTAGAGGTTCCGGTAGGCGACTGTATGCTTGGCCGTGTAGTTAATGCACTTGGACAGCCAATCGATGGAAAAGGACCAATCCAGGCAACCAGGCATCGTCAGATCGAGCGTGTGGCACCGGGGGTTATTTCCCGTAAGTCAGTAGATACACCGCTTCAGACAGGTATTAAAGCGATCGACTCCATGGTTCCGATCGGTCGTGGACAGAGAGAGCTGATCATCGGTGACAGACAGACCGGTAAGACAGCGATCGCGATTGATACGATCATCAACCAGAAAGGGCAGGGCGTAAAGTGTATTTATGTAGCAATCGGTCAGAAAGCTTCGACCGTAGCTTCTCTTGTTAAGACTCTGGAGACCTTTGGGGCAATGGATTATACAACTGTAGTTGTGTCAACAGCCAGTGAGCTTGCACCACTGCAGTACATCGCACCGTATTCAGGATGTGCGATGGGAGAAGAATGGATGGAGAACGGAGATGATGTACTGATCGTTTATGATGACCTGTCCAAACATGCAACTGCATACCGTACCCTTTCCTTACTTCTGAAACGTCCACCTGGACGTGAGCTTATCCGGGAGATGTATTCTATCTGCATTCAAGACTTCTTGAAAGAGCAGCCCGTCTTTCAGATGAACTTGGCGGAGGTTCACTTACTGCACTTCCGATTATCGAGACACAGGCAGGTGACGTATCAGCATACATTCCTACCAACGTTATTTCCATCACAGACGGACAGATTTATCTGGAAACAGAGATGTTCAACTCTGGTTTCAGACCGGCCGTTAATGCCGGACTTTCTGTATCCCGTGTAGGTGGATCGGCACAGATCAAGGCGATGAAGAAGATCGCTGGTACAATCCGTATTGATCTTGCACAGTACCGTGAGCTGGCATCCTTTGCACAGTTCGGATCGGAACTGGATGCAGAGACTTCCGAACGTCTGGCACAGGGAGTCCGGATCAAAGAGATCCTGAAACAGCCGCAGTACCAGCCGATGCCGGTAGAATATCAGATTATTATCATTTATGCAGCAGTTAAGAAGCTTCTTCTTGATATTGCGGTAGAAGATATTCTGGCTTTTGAAAGCGGACTTTTTGATTATATTAAGACAAAATATCCGGAGATTCCAGAATCTATCAAGAATGACAAAGTGCTGAAAGAAGAAGTAGAAGAAGCTCTCAGAAAAGCAATCGGAGAATATAAAGAACAATTTCAGGCAAGGTAGGTGATACAAAGTGGCATCTATGAGAGATATCAAGCGTCGCCGTACCAGTGTACAGAGCACGCAGCAGATTACAAAAGCCATGAAACTTGTCTCTACCGTAAAGCTGCAGAAAGCAAGAACCCGGCAGAAGAATCAAAGCCGTATTTTGACTGTATGTATGCAACAATGACCTCTCTGCTTGCAAAGGCAGGGAATATCAATCATCCATATCTGAAAGCAGATGATTCGAAGAAGAAAGCAGTCATTGTTGTAACATCCAATCGTGGACTGGCAGGCGGATATAACTCCAATGTAGTGAAGATGGTGACTGAAAACGAAGCCTTTACGAAGGAGAATATCCGGATCTATGCAATTGGAGGAAAAGGACTGGAACTTCTGAAACACAAAGGATATGATATTGTCGCTGATTATTCAGAGATGATCGAAGAACCGTCCTATGATGATGCGAAGAGTATTACCAAAAAGACTTCTGACAGATTTTGAAAATGGTGAGATTGGTGAGATCTATCTGATCTACACATTTTTCAAAAATACGGTAAGTCACATTCCGACGATGATCAAAGTCCTTCCGGCAGAGGTGCCAGGAAGAAGCGGGAGAAGAGGATGCAAAGGCGCAGCTTACACCGATGAACTTTGAACCGGAAGCGGAAGAGGCAATCAGCTTCTTGTTCCGAAATATATCAGCAGCATTCTGTATGGCGCATTTGTGGAAGCAGTTGCCAGTGAGAACGGTGCACGTATGCAGGCGATGGATTCGGCAACCAGCAATGCGGAAGAGATGATAGATGATTTGGAATTGAAATATAACAGAGCACGTCAGGGTGCGATCACACAGGAACTTACCGAGATCATTGCCGGAGCAGAGGCGATCGGATAAATACAGGTTTCTGTATGTAAGGAGGAGAAAATGGCAGATAAAAATATAGGGAAAATTACCCAGGTTATCGGTGCCGTTCTTGACCTTAAGTTTTCGGAAGGATACTTGCCGGAGATCAACGATGCGGTTGAGATTACGCGCAAGGATGGAGGAAAACTTGTGGTAGAAGTTGCACAGCATCTGGGTGATGATATCGTAAGATGTATCGCCATGGGACCGACAGACGGACTGGTGCGAGGCATGGAGCCGTAGCAACCGGGGGACCGATTTCAGTTCCGGTTGGCGAAGCAACACTCGGACGTATCTTCAACGTACTGGGTGAGCCGATTGATGAAAAAGAGGCTCCGAAGGATGTTGAATACGCACCGATTCACAGAAAAGCTCCAAGCTTTGAAGAGCAGGCAACACAGACAGAGATGCTGGAGACAGGTATCAAGGTTGTTGACCTTCTGTGCCCATATCAGAAAGGTGGAAAATCGGTCTGTTCGGTGGAGCTGGTGTAGGAAAGACCGTTCTTATCCAGGAACTGATTACCAATATTGCAACGGAGCATGGCGGCTATTCTGTATTCACTGGTGTAGGAGAACGTACCCGTGAAGGAAATGACCTTTACTATGAGATGACAGAATCCGGAGTTATCAAAAAGACAGCGATGGTATTCGGTCAGATGAATGAACCACCTGGAGCACGTATGAGAGTCGGACTTACAGGACTGACTCTTGCAGAATATTTCCGTGATAAAGGTGGAAAGGATGTACTTCTTTTCATTGATAACATTTTCCGTTTTACACAGGCAGGTTCCGAAGTATCAGCGCTTCTTGGACGTATGCTTCAGCGGTAGGTTATCAGCCGACACTGCAGACAGAAATGGGTGCGCTGCAGGAGCGTATCACATCCACGAAGAACGGATCCATCACATCCGTGCAGGCAGTATATGTGCCAGCCGATGACCTTACTGACCCGGCTCCGGCAACAACATTTGCCCATCTGGATGCAACGACCGTACTTTCCCGTGCGATCACAGAGCTTGGTATTTACCCGGCTGTAGATCCACTGGAATCTACTTCACGTATTCTGGATCCACACATTGTCGGAGAAGAACACTATAAAGTAGCCCGTGGAGTACAGGAAATTCTTCAGAAATACAAAGAACTGCAGGATATCATTGCAATTCTTGGTATGGATGAACTTTCCGAAGAAGATAAGCTGGTCGTATCCAGAGCAAGAAAGATCCAGAGATTCCTTTCCCAGCCATTCCACGTTGCGACACAGTTTACAGTCTGGAAGGACGTTATGTTCCAATTGGCGAGACAATTCAAGGATTTAAAGAGATCCTCGAAGGAAAGCATGATGATATTCCGGAGGGATATTTCCTGAATGCAGGTAATATCGATGACGTGCTTGCCCGTGTGAAATAGGAGGGACGTCCTATGGCAGATAAATTTAAACTTAACATTATTTCGCCGGAAAAGAAGTTTCTGGAGGGTGATTGCGAATTCCTTGAATTTGTAAGTACTGAAGGAGAACTTGGTATCTATGCAAAGCATATTCCGCTGACGACGATTCTTGAACCATGCGTGATGCGAATCCACAATGACGGGGAGATTAAGAAAGCGGCAATTTCTCGGAGGATTTGTAGAAATCCTGCAGGAGAGGGTAACGGTGCTTGCAGAAGATGCACAGTGGCCGGATGAAATTGATGTGGCACGTGCCGAAGCGGCGAAGAAGCGCGCTGAGGACAGAATTGCTGCGAAGCAGGAAGGCACAGATATGCGCCGTGCAGAGGCGGCACTGAAAAGAGCAGTTGCCCGAATTGGAGCAACTCAGTCATAAAGCATTAAAAACCGAGAATCCTTTGTTGGATTTTCGGTTTTTTTAATGAAGGAAAACTGGACAATAAGGAGGAATTTGCCTATAATAATTTTATTATATGATGATACCAGGGTCATAAGGTCAGAAAGCCGATGCAAGCTTGCTTGCAAGAGGATTTTTGACCTCTTGACCCACCAAAACATGAGTAAGTAGCCATTTTCAAAGAAAAATGAGCGGATTACGAATGTTTTTGAGGATTGCGAGAGTGCCAAAGCACGTAGCAATCTGGTATCAAAGGGGTCAAAATACCTTTTGACCCCAACATCATTATATAGCGTAAAAAAGAGTATGAATGGCAGGATAAAATTGAGAGGATAAAGGATGAACAAACAGGACCAAATGACAATGCAGGAAGCGGAAAGAAAGATGGAATCTTTGAGGGAAGTGTTTCAGGTTGTCAGACTGGTAGACGGGAAATGCTGATGGATCGGGAAAAACGGATAAATGCAGGAGATTTATCTGAAACGTGTCAGTGTTACACTTTCTGGAAAAAGACAAGGAATGCAAGAACTGCAGCTCTCTTCTGGCACTGAAGAACAGACGCAGAAGATAAAATTTGAATTTCTGGATTCGCAGGTATTTCAGGTAATCTCGCGTTATGTTGAGATTGATGGCAGACCTTATGTTATGGAAATGATTCAGAATCTTGATGAGAGTATTCAGATTGATCAGGAAGGGTATGAGAAGCTGATCAGTAAACTGTCAGGATATAATGAAAAGCTATATACGGATGTACTGACCGGGATATATAATCGGCGTTTTTTGAAGAAGAGATCAAAAAGATGGAGGATGAAGCCGGAATTGCAGTGATCGATCTGGATGATTTTAAGCTCCATAACGATACTTATGGACACAGTGCGGGAGATGCGGCACTTATAACGACTGCGAACATTATCAAAAAATATATCCGGAAGACAGATATTCTGATCCGGTATGGCGGAGATGAATTTTTACTGATCCTACCTTCGATTAAGAAGCATATTTTTGAGGATAAGCTGAAACTGATCCGGGAAAAAATCCACGATGCGATTGTGCCGAATTATGAGAAAATGCAGCTTTCGGTCAGCATCGGCGGAGCTATATTCCGCGAAGGCAATATGGAAGATGCTGTTGCCAGTGCTGACAGACAGATGTATATAGCTAAAAATTATAAAAATATGGTTGTCACAGAATGGGATGAAAATGGAAAGAAAAAGGAAGAAAATTCTGCATCAGAAAAACTGAAACAACAGATCCTTATCGTGGATGATTCGGAAATAAACCGCGAGATTCTGAAAGAGATCCTGAAAGAGGACTACCGGATCCTGGAGGCGGCTAACGGAGAAGAATGTCTGGAACAACTGGAACGGTATGAAACAGGGATTTCACTGGTGCTGCTCGATATTGTGATGCCGGAAATGGATGGATTTGAAGTTCTTGCTGCGATGAACCAGAATCATTGGATTGAAGATATTCCGGTAATCATGATTTCCAGTGAAGATTCAGATAGCTATATCAGACGGGCATATGAGATGGGCGTTTCAGATTACATCAGCCGCCCGTTTGATGCGAAAATCGTATATCAACGCGTCCTGAACATGATCAAGCTATATGCAAAACAGAGGAGACTGATCCGTCTGGTGACCAGGCAGATTTACGAAAAAGAGAGAAATAACCGAATGCTGATCGGTATCCTGAGTCAGATTGTTGAGTTCAGAAACGGAGAAAGCGGTCGGCATGTGATCCATATCAATCTGATCACACAGCTTTTACTGGAACAACTGGTGAAAAAGACAGGAAAATATCAGCTCTCATGGGAAGATAGATTTTTGATTGCAACAGCATCGGCTTTGCATGATATCGGAAAGATTGGAATTGACGAGAGAATTCTGAACAAACCGGGAAAGCTTACCAAAGAGGAATTTGAGATTATGAAGGCACATACCTTGATCGGTGCACAAATGCTGGATAATCTGGATATGGACCGGAATGAAAAGCTGCTCAAGCTTGCATATGAGATTTGCCGCTGGCATCATGAAAGATATGATGGAAAGGGATATCCGGACGGACTTGTCGGAGAAGAAATTCCGATTTCGGCACAAGTAGTATCGCTGGCGGATGTGTACGATGCCTGGTGAGTGAACGTGTTTACAAGAAGGCATTTTCGCATGAAAAAGCACTGGAAATGATCAGGAATGGTGAATGCGGTACATTTAACCCACTGTTACTCCAGTGTATGACCGAAGCGCAGGATAAATTAAAGACAATGATGGAAGTGGCAGAAGAATAAAAAGGAGTAGAAAAGACAGAATGAAGGCACTTGTAATTGCAGAAAAACCTTCTGTTGCGCGTGATATTGCGCGCGTACTTAAATGTGGGAAAAAGATAAATGGAGCAATTGAAGGAGAGCGTTATATTGTAACCTGGGGACTTGGTCATCTGGTTACGCTGGCAGATCCGGAAGATTACGATAAAAAAATATAAAGAGTGGAAAATGGATGTGCTTCCGATGAAGCCGGCTCCATTTAAGCTTGAAGTAATAAAGCAGACCGGAAAACAGTTCGCAGCGGTGAAAACACAGATTCACCGCAAGGATGTGAATGAGATTATCATTGCTACGGATGCAGGACGAGAAGGAGAGTTAGTAGCAAGGCTGATTCTGGAAAAAGCAGGAAGCAAAAAAGCCGATCAAGAGGCTGTGGATCTCATCTGTAACGGATAAGGCAATCAGAGAAGGTTTTGCAAAGTTGAAGAACGGGCATGAGTATGATTCGCTTTACGATGCTGCAATGTGCCGTGCCGAGGCAGACTGGCTGGTTGGAATCAATGCAACAAGGCACTGACCTGTAAATATAATGCGCAGCTTTCCTGTGGACGTGTGCAGACACCAACGCTTGTAATGATTGCAAAGAGAGAAGAAAAGATCCGTAGTTTTGTTCCGGAAGGTTATTATGGAATGATCGCAAAAGGACAAAATATTATGCTGACATGGCAGGATCAGAAGTCAAAGAGTTATCGCTCATTCGATAAAGAGAAAATGACCGGACTGATGAAAAGCTGGATGGACAGAAAGCGGTAGTGGAAGAGATTAAAAAAACACCGAAAAAAACGTATGCACCGCCTTATATGATCTGACAGAGCTGCAGAGAGAAGCCAATCAGCGGTTTGGATATTCGGCGAAAGAGACGCTGAATATCATGCAGAGACTGTATGAGAATCATAAGGTGCTGACCTATCCAAGAACGGATTCCAGATATCTGAGCAAAGACATTGTTCCGACGATCAAGGACCGTCTGGAGGCGTGTGGTACAGGACCGTACCGTAAGCTTGCAATGACAGCGCAGAAAAAGGATCTGAGCGGAAAGCTTGCTTTTGTAAATGATGCAAAGGTATCGGATCATCATGCGATCATCCCAACGGAGCAGTTTGTGGATCTGAGTCATATGACAAATGAAGAGCGGAAAATTTATGATCTGGTTGTACGGCGTTTTCTTGCTGTGCTTTATCCGTCATTTGAGTATGAGCAGACACAGATTATGGTGAAGGTTGGCGGTGAAACTTTCTTTGCGTCTGGAAAGATTGTGAAAGCGCAGGGATGGCGGGCTGCTTATGAAGAGGAAGTCTATTCAGATGAGGATGAAGAAGAGGAAGAAGCGTATGAGTCTGGAAAGGGTTTGAAGGGACAGACACTGCCGGAACTGGAAAAAGGACAGGCGATTAAAGGACTTGTGTTGTCATTGACAGAAGGTAAAACGAAGCCACCGGCACATTTTAATGAAGCAACACTTTTGTCAGCAATGGAGAACCCGACGGCTTATATGGAAAGCCATGACAAAGCGATGGCGAAAACGCTTGGCGAGACAGGAGGATTGGGAACGGTTGCGACAAGAGCGGATATTATTGAAAAACTTTTTAAAAGCTTTTTGCTGGAAAAGCGTGGAAAAGATATCTATCTTACATCGAAAGCGAAGCAGCTTCTGGAACTTGTGCCGGAAGAGTTAAAACAGCCGGAACTTACAGCAGACTGGGAAATGCGTCTGTCGCAGATTGCGAAGGGAAAGCTTTCGCGGAAGGATTTTATGAAGGATATTGATAAATATACGGATCAGGTGGTTTCTGAGATTAAGGCGGGAGCAGGAACGTTCCGGCATGATAATCTGACAAATAGTAAATGTCCGCGATGTGGTAAGAGAATGCTTGCAGTGAAAGGAAAGAACAGTGAGATGCTGGTTTGTCAGGACAGAGAGTGCGGATACCGCGAAACAGTATCACGGACAACGAATGCGAGATGTCCTGTGTGTCACAAGAAGATGCAGCTGAAAGGAAGAGGGGATGGACAGATTTTTGTGTGTGTCTGCGGACATAAGGAGAAGCTGACATCGTTCCAGGAGAGACGGAAGAAAGAAGGTGCGGGAGTCAGCAAGAAGGATGTGCAGAAATATTTAAGACAGCAGAAGGATGAGCCGGTGAATAATCCATTTGCGGATGCGCTGGCTAAGATTAAGTTGTAGGTGGCGAATGGGATGGCGTGTGGAAGTTGGCTTTCTTGGTACGTCTCATTGACTTGATGGCTGTAGTACAAAACGGAACCGGAAAGTCAAACCTTCCACACGCCTGTGCATTGGCAGACGAGGATGTTGTGGCGAAGTGGAAAAAACAGAGTTTATTTTTACTTATTTATTGCTTTTGGATGAACATAGGCTTAAATTCATGATATTTTTCAAAATGGGACTCATCTACACGTATGAAAGCAGATCCGATTTTGGCATGAAGATAAGGATAATATCGCTGTCGTAATTGCAGATGGTGTTGAGTGCAAAGACATGATGATTATCCGGATTGTCCATATATTCGTCATCTTCATTACCAGCCATGAATCTCCAGCCACTGTCCGGATTCCCTTCTGTTGGCTCTTCGCGGAGCATATAGCCGACTTTGTAGCCTTCTTTTGTGACTCTTATCGGAAACGACACAACCTTCCCCATTCGGCTCGTCCCATTCGATCAGATTTTCAATCGGAATTTCGATAAATCCCTGCTCTTTTTCTGCCATTTTTTTCCAGTATTCTTTTAAAATATGAAGCAATGCTTTTGCATTTTCTGTTTCTGTGGCAGAATTGTATTCCTTCATCTCACTGAAGGTTCCGGATTCACTGACGATTCCAAGAAGCCATTTTTCCAAAGAAAGATTTCTTGAATTTAAAGATCATACATTTGATCCCATCCTCATCCTCAAAAGAAGCTGTATACTCAATCTTCGCCGGTTTCCGCCCCAGTTCAGTCGGATCAGCCAACCAGTTTTCAAGTTCCTCCATAGCATTCACAATTTCATTATTCATAACTTTGCACCTCACTACTTATAATAATTCCATGTTGATTGATTTTTCTGTAAAGCCATATTTTTTGTACATTTCATATGCAGCAACATTTTTAGCGTTTACCTGTAATTCAATGCCATCAAAATGTTTCTCTTTTTTTAAGTCCTTTAGCATTTCAAAAAAATGATGTCCGATACCCATACCTCTGTAATTTTCATCAACCGCCATTGTATCGATATAAATTACATCACGGGTAAGCATCGAAGGAAATTCAATATGCCGGTATGTAGCTCCAGAATTCCAATAATCCTGTGCTCTGATTCGGCAACATAAAAAGCTTCTTTATCCAAAGCATCCTGAAAAGCATCCAAAGAGAAAAAATCCTTACTTCTTTGTAAATATCAGGCCGCCAGTTCACATGCAAAGCCTGAACCTGATTCAGGATATGTACTACACTGTCAAAATCACTGGTTTCCGCAGGTCTGATAATTATATCCATATATGTCCTCCCTCGTAAAGCATGAAAAAATATATACCTATAATTCAGTATACCATAAACCCAATTATTTCAATATAGAATATGTCCTTTTTACAACCAAAATCCAGTAAAATAAATCTCCACACAATATCCCAAGCCACAGGACAAATGTCCGCCTGCGCCCGTCCTGAACAACACTCAACTTCGCGAGTAGAGTTCCGGGGCACCCCTCCCGTCTTGGAGCACGCAGATTTTCGGGCAATCCTGTTTCCAGGGCATATGCAGGAACGTTACAGGGAGTTAGGAGAAGAAAGCGGCAAGAGGTGGACACCAGCCGTGACTCCCGCACGACTGGTGAGGACAGCCTGAGACGCGAAATCATCAGATTTCGGGGCGAATCTGTCCGGTGCCGCCACTTGCCGCTTCCTTCCCCGTTACCCTCCCTGTTACATTCCGA
>ENA-OQLB01001320-OQLB01001320.1-human-gut-metagenome-genome-assembly--contig:-NODE-1320-length-10791-cov-1.907071_pt1 | contig 10791 bp, 18 predicted proteins | sample MGYA00242656_ERZ504813 | MGnify/ENA primary metagenome ERZ504813 (study PRJEB26092, sample SAMD00036388) | human gut metagenome | host: Homo sapiens | study: EMG produced TPA metagenomics assembly of... | reverse complement strand
ATAAAAAAATCCAGGCTCTCACCTGAATCATTTTATAAACCTTTTGTATTATATTTTAAACAAAACAATATAAAATAAAATTGTTATAAGGACACTATAAAGTGTCCCAATCAGATAATATTCGGCAAAATCACTATCTTCTGCAATCTTATTATAACATGCAATCGACTTTGCTGTTAATACTAGTTCTTAGAATCAATTATATCCCCAATAATTACTGTATACATATTAATCACTTTCTTGATATTATTGTAACTTAATCAGTTTAATTTATCAATCAAATATAATTTATAATTAATTAAATACCGTTTATATTAAAAAGTCTAACCTAAGTCAGACTTTTATAATTATAATTCTTTAACATTTATTCTAGTAATTGCCTTTTTAAGTGCAATTTCAGCCCGCAATAAGTCAGTTTTTTCGGTTACTTCCTTAATTCTTTGTTCCGCCCGACGTTTAGCTTCTTTAGCACGGTTCAAATCAATTTCCTCTTTAGATTCAATTGAATTAGCAATTATTTTTGTTTCATCATCATTAACATATATAAATCCACCACCGATGGCAAATATATGACGTTGTTTATCAATGATATAACTCATCTCCGAGATTTCAATCCCGCTTGCTAAAGGCATATGATGAGCTAAGATTCCTACCTGTCCTGCTGTTGTGCGAAGATTTAACTGATTAACTTCCACTTCTTGGTAGATACCACTTGGTGTTACTATCTTAAGCTTAAATTTAGTCATTTGCTAATGTCTTCGCTTTTTCAATAGCTTCTTCAATTGTACCTACATTGTGGAATGCTTGCTCTGGTAAATCATCATGCTTACCTTCCAGGATTTCTTTAAATCCTTTGATTGTATCAGCAACACGGACATATTTACCATCCATACCAGTAAACTGACTAGCTACTGTAAATGGTTGTGATAAGTAGTTACGGACACGACGAGCCCGAGCTACTGTTAATTTATCTTCTTCACCTAACTCATCCATTCCTAAAATAGCAATAATATCTTGTAATTCTTGGAACCGTTGTAAGATTTGTTGAACCCCATGGGCTACCTCATAGTGTTCAGTCCCTACAACTAATGGATCAAGGGCTCTTGATGAAGAATTTAATGGATCTACGGCAGGATAAATTCCTAAAGCCGCAATTGAACGATCTAATACTACTTTAGCATCAAGATGAGCAAATGTTGTTGCTGGAGCAGGATCAGTTAAGTCATCAGCAGGTACATATACCGCTTGAACTGAAGTAATAGATCCTTTTTTAGTTGATGTAATCCGTTCTTGTAAAGCACCCATTTCGGTTGCTAAAGTTGGCTGATACCCAGCTTGTGATGGTACCCGTCCTAGTAAGGCAGATACTTCAGATCCAGCTTGAGTAAAACGGAAAATATTATCGATGAATAATAAGACATCCTGACCTTGTTCATCACGGAATTCTTCTGCCATAGTAAGACCCGTTAAAGCAACTCTTAAACGAGCTCCTGGGGGTTCATTCATCTGTCCAAATACTAGTGTTGTTTTAGATAAAACACCACTTTCCTTCATTTCATAATATAAATCATTACCTTCACGGCTACGTTCACCAACTCCAGCAAAAACTGATAAACCACCATGTTCTGTAGCAATGTTATTAATGAATTCTTGAATCAATACTGTTTTACCTACTCCGGCACCACCGAATAATCCAATCTTTCCACCTTTGATAAATGGGCAGATCAAATCAAACTACTTTAAATTCCCCGTTTCAAGAATTTCAGTTTTCTGTTCTTTGTTCGGCATATGTCGGTGCAGATCGGTGAATTGGCATTTTCTTAGTGCTATCACCTAATGCTTCTTTACCATCGATTGGTTGTCCTAAAACGTTGAACATTCTTCCTAGAGTTTCATTTCCGACAGGTACAGAAATTGGATTTCCCGTATTAAGAGCATCCATTCCTCGTTTTACCCCATCAGTTGGTCCCATTGCAACACAACGAACTACATCATCTCCGATATGTTGAGCGACTTCAACTACTAGAAGTTCATCACCATTTTGGATTTCAATCGCCGTATTTAATGCTGGTAAATTGTTATCACCATCAAATTGGATATCAATTACTGGCCCTTTGGCACTAATTATTTTACCAATATTTTGTGACATACGGCACCTCCTTATTGTGCATTAGCTCCTGCTACGATTTCACTAATTTCATTAGTAATCGCAGTTTGACGAGCTTGATTGTATTTTAATAATAATTGTTCTGTAAGTTCATCGGCATTATCATTAGCATTTTCCATTGATGTTCTTCGTGCGGCATTTTCACTTGTAGCTGATTCAATGATATAACCATAAATCACTGCTTGAAGATACATTGGAATCAAACTGTCTAATACTTCCTCTGGACTTGGTTCAAATAATGTTGATTTCTTTGAGATTTCAATATGATCAAAATCACTTGGATCAACAGGTAATAACGTAACAATTCTTGGTCTAAATGTTAAGTTATTAACAAACTCCGTATAAACAATCTTAATTTTACTAATTTCTTTTTCACGATACATTTTAGTTAATTCAGCAACTAACTTAGTTACATCTTTAAAATCAAAGTTGTATTTAAATCATCAAACTTATGATCGTTACCCCTTGATGATTTTTTAATAAATAACTAGTTGCCTTTGAACCAATACTATAAACATAATCACCTGGTTTGATTGCACCTTTAATTTCTTTAAAGATATTGGCATTATATCCACCACATAGTCCTAGACTTGAAGCAATAACAATAAATACTTCTTTTTCAATATCTTTATTTTCAACTAAATAGATACTATCATTATTACCCTTACAATTAGCTAAGATCTCCGCTACAGTTTGAGCAACATTAGTATAATAAGGTTTCGACTGTTCTAATTGATTTCTTGTTTTACGAAGTTTAGAAGTTGCGACTAATTCCATTGCTTTAGTAATTTTTTTAGTCGATTCAACTGATTTAATTCTCCGCTTAATTTCTTGCATTCCTCCAGGCATAGTTAACTACCCCTTTGTTTGAGTTTTTTCGAATTGTGTTACAAAAGCACTCATAACATCTTTCATGCGTTTTTCTAAATCAGCAGAAATTGCTTTTTGTTCATTGATTTCATCAATAATATCTCTTTGCGTCATATTGATATGTTCAACTAACTGATCCATAAAAGCAGACACCTGTTCCACTTCTAATGTCTTAGTAAATCCATATTTTAAAGCAAATAATGTAATTACTTGCGTTGATACAGTTCGTGGTGAATATTGTGCTTGTTTTAAAACCTCACGCACTTTTGCACCATGATCTAAAGTTGCTTTCGTAGCAGCATCTAAGTCTGAACCAAATTGAGCAAATGCTTGCATTTCAGCATACTGCGCTAATTCAAGTTTAGTGAACCTGATACTTGCTTCATTGCTTTGATTTGTGCAGCTGAACCAACCCGACTTACCGAAAGTCCAGTATCAATTGCTGGTCTAAATCCAGCATTGAATAATTCTTGTTGTAAGAAAATTTGTCCATCTGTAATTGAAATTACGTTAGTTGGAATATATGCTGAGATATCACCTGCTTGTGTTTCAATAATTGGTAAGGCTGTGATTGAACCCCCACCATTCTCTTCATTTAAGCGGCATGCTCTTTCTAATAATCTCGAATGTAAATAGAAGACATCTCCAGGATAAGCTTCACGCCCTGGTGGTCTTTTTAATAATAATGATACCGTACGATAAGCAACGGCATGCTTAGATAGATCATCATAAACAATTAAAACATCTTTACCTTGATCTAACCATTCTTCAGCAATTGCACATCCTGCATACGGTGCAATATATTGCACTGGTGCAAGTTCACTAGCAGATGCTGACACAACTGTTGTATATTCCATTGCGCCACCTTTACGTAACTTTTCAACAATTTGGGCAACAGTTGAATTCTTTTGTCCAATTGCTACGTAAACACAATAAATATCTTGATCTTTTTGATTTAAAATAGTATCGATTGCAATCGCAGTCTTTCCTGTTTGACGATCTCCAATAATCAACTCACGTTGACCCCCGACCGATTGGAATAATTGCATCAATCGAAGTATTCCTGTTTGTAACGGTTGGTCAACTGACTTTCTTGTCATAACCCCGCTGGCAACTCTTTCAATTGGGCGAGTATGTGCTGTAATGATTTCTCCATTACCATCAATTGCTTGTCCTAAAGGATTTACAACTCGACCTAACATCTCATCCCCAACTGGTATTTCCATAATCTTTCCAGTACGTTTAACTTCGTCTCCTTCTTTAATCGTACTTTCAGATCCAAGTAGTACGGCTCCGACGCAATCTTCATCTAAGTTCATTACCATTCCATAAACATCATTAGGGAAGGCAAGTAATTCACCTAGCATGGCATTATCTAAACCATGAATTAAACTAACACCATCGCCAACAGTCATGACTGTTCCAACGTCTTTAAGTTCGATTACATCATCAAAGTGCTTAATTTGTTCTTTAATTAAAGCACTAATTTCATCTGTCTAAGCCCCACTATTTTCACCTACTTTCTTAATAGTTCTTTTTTCAATAATGCAACTTTGTTTTTGATAGAGCCATCAAAAACACGATTATTTATTTCGACTTTAATTCCACCAATCAGTGATGGATCATTAACTACTCTTAAACGAATCGTTTTATTTTCCTTTTTACTTAAAGCATCTTCCACTTCTTTAACTTCTTGCACACTGATATCATAGTTAGCATATAAAATACCTTCTAAGATTCCAAAATGCTCATTCGTTAACGCTTTAAATGCTTCAATTATTTCCATAACGTAACGCATTCTTCTTTTTCTAACTAAAAGTTTTAGAAAATTAACGACATAATCATTAACCTGTCCTTTAAAACTCTTATCTAATAATGCACATTTAGCTTCATCTTCTATTAAAACATGACTAAAGAACGGAACAAAACTTGGATCACTTTCAAAAACAGTTCTAATTAAATCAATATCTTTAGAATATGCTTCAACTTGATTCATCTCTTTAGCTAAATCAAATAGTGATTCTGCATATCTTACTGCTACTGCATCCATTAGTTAACCACTTCTTCAACAAAGTCTTCAACCAAAGCTTTGTTAGTCTTTGTATCCATTTCTTTGTTCATAACTTTAGTCGCTACATCAATCGCAACCTCAACAATTTCTTGTTTCATCGCTGCTTTTGCCTGCGCTTTTTCAGCCTCAATCTCACGACGTGCTTGATCTAGTTTAGCTTTATATTCCTGATTAGCTTGTTCTTGAATCGTTGCCTTTGTTTTTAAAGCATCTTCTTTAGCTAAATTAACAATTTCACGATATTGAACTGCCGCTTGGCGTGCTTGTTCTTCACTTTCTTCCATCAGTGCTCTAGCTTTTTCATTCATATCTTTAGCTTCGTTTACAGTTCCTTCAATAAATTCTGCCCGTTTAGCAAAATAATTTTGAACGGGAACCCATAAATACTTTTTAAAGACAAGAAGCAAAACTCCTGTTGAAAGTAATTGAATAATAATTGTAGTTACATTAGGGAATAATTTCGATGCTATATCTGGCATACGTATTCCTCCTTAGCTAATATTAGTATACAAATAATAAAATTAATGAAATTAATAAACCATAGATAGCTGCAGTTTCAGTTAATGCAATCCCTAGAATCATTAACGTTCTAATTTTACCTTCCATTTCAGGATTTCTACCTAAGCTTCTACCGCCTTACTCGCACAAATTCCTTCTCCGATACCTGTTCCTAAACCAGCACATACTGCAATACCTGCACCAATTGCAATTAAACCTACATCTGTCATAATTTAAATTTCCTCCAATATTTTCTATATATTTTTTTGTAATTTATATCTAACTAGGATACCTAGATTAGAGCTTACTCGTCGTCTTCGTTTTCCATCATAATTAAGATTGATGATAAAGTTACGAAACTAATGTTTGGATACACCCTGCAAAAATATCAAAATAACAATGGAATACAGGGGCAATAATTGGACCTAAAAAGTTAAAGTTGATTACATGGAATGAAATCCATGCTGTAAATTGATAAATCAACGTCATTAAAATAGATCCACTCAAAATATTTCCAAATAAACGCATTGAAATTGAAATTAATGGTGATAAGACACTTAAAAATATTAGTTGGGGGCCACACAGTATCCCACACATATTTAAAAAATCCCTTTTTCTTTCAATGCATTATATTGAATCAATATAAAAGTAATAAATGTCATCGCAAAGGTAATAGAGTAGTTTGAGGTTGGTGATTCAAACCCAATCAAACTTGATAAGTTACTGACCAATATGTAACAAAATACCATTGCAAAATATGGATAATAGTTCTTGGCAAATTTCTTAGGCATGATTGATTTCATATAATCATCAATAGCTTTAACTCCCGTTTCAACAACCAATACAATTCCTTTTGGTTTGACAGTTGGATCCGCCAATGCTACTTTTTTTCCAGCATAGACAAAGAACACGCCTAAACAAACCATAATGACTAGTGAATAAATTAATTCTACTTGAATTGTCACTCATTTCACCTCCTTAAAATATTTAGCGTTTTTATATATCCTAAAATATTGATCGTAATCTTGGTCACAAAATATCCAAAGAAAACACTGATCAATTAAAGATATCATCAAATTTGATTGCTAGCATGAACCTGCAATATACAATAACATCTTAGCTATAAACATCATTACAACAAATCGAATCGCCTGACCCATTTTTAAGATCACATCACTCATTACAATGATAATATAGAATGATAAAACGCTGACCGCATATCCTAAGATAAATCCTAGTGGAAAACTAATTTGTTTTAGGACAAATCCTACGATAGAAAAGATAACTAATCCGCCAATAAATACTTTTACGGATTGTTTTAAAACATCTTTTTCGTTCATTCTTTACCTGCTCCTAAAAGTATTTTAATAACGTAGCCAAAGGCTAAAAACAATAAAATTAGTAGAATTGTGGGATGGGTATTAAAATACTTATCTAAGCGCAGCCCAACAATTACAGCTAATAGAAATGCTCCAATTACCTGAAAACCCAATTGTAGGCAAAAGAATAAATCTTTTAACATTTTCTTCTTATCTTGATCCATAATCCCTCTTGTATTCTACTATAGTCTTTTGGTTATGTAAACTTCTTATAAAAATTTGTAATAATTATTTAACACTATGATAATTTATTTATAGAACAAGTATTTCAGTACTAAACACTATAATTAATTTCATAATTAGACGTTTTAACCACTTTTGAAGTATCTCAAATATTAATCAGTACCAAATAAACGATCACCGGCATCACCTAAACCAGGCACAATATAGCCTTTTTCATTAAGTTTTTCATCAAGCGTCGCTAAAATCAATTCAACATCAGGATGATCTTCTTCAATTACTTTAACACCTTCAGGGGCACCTACTAAACAGACTAAACGAATATCTTTAGCACCACGGGCTTTAATATTTGTAATCGCTGCACTAGCACTACCACCAGTTGCTAACATCGGATCAACAATGATTACGATAGAATCTTCTAAACCACTAGGAAATTTAGCATAATACTCTTCGGGAATTAAAGTTTCCTCGTTCCGAGCCATTCCTATATGACCAATCTTAGCAGTCGGTATAATTCTTCTAAAACCATCGACTAAACCAATCCCCGCTCTTAAGATTGGAACAAGAATAATTTGTTTTTTCAATTCTTTTCCAATCATTGGACAAATTGGTGTGACGATTTCCTTATCAACTAATGGTAATTCTTTAGTTACCTCATAAGCCATTAACATTGCAATTTCGTCTAGGTTATCTTTAAATACGATTGTTTTCGTATCTTTATCACGCATAATTGTTAATTTATGATCAATTAATGCATGATTGAGGATGGTCGTTGCCATATAAATTCACTCCTTAAATGTATTTTATATCATGATACATTTCTACTTTATCAGTTAATGCTCTAACTCTCTTTAAGCATTCTTCTTTGATTTCATCAGTTTCTTCATTTTTTAAGCGTATAAGCATAATCTTACCTACTTCTCTAAAATCTTCTTCTGTAAATCCTTTAGTAGTCATTGCAGGGGTCCCAACCCGAATACCACTTGCTTTAAATGGTTTTTCTGTATCAAATGGGATAGCATTTTTATTTGCAGTAATATTAATTTCATCTAATAAACGTTCTGCTTTTTTACCTGAAATACCGCAACTTGCTTTTACATCAATTAAAATCAGATGATTATCAGTTCCATCAGCAACTAATCTGAATCCCTCTTCTTTTAATGCTGTTTCTAATGCTTTAGCATTTTTAATTACTTGAGCTGCATATTCTTTAAATTCTGGTTGCATTGCTTCATAAAAACAAGCGGCTTTAGCAGCAATAATATGCATCAATGGACCACCTTGCATTCCTGGGAACACCGCACGATCAATATCAGCTGCATATTTTTCTTTACACATAATTACCCCACCACGAGGTCCACGTAAAGTTTTGTGAGTCGTTGTTGTTACAATATCAGCATGAGGAAATGGTGATGGATGCAGTCCCGCTGCCACTAACCCTGCGATATGTGCCATATCAACCATAAACATCGCCCCAACTTCATGCGCGCATTTTGCCATGTATTCAAAATCAATCGTTCTAGAATATGCACTAGCACCAGCTACTACTAATTTTGGTTTGACCTCTTGGCATTTTTTCTTAAAATCTTCATAATCAATAGTTTCAGTTTCTTTAGTTACCCCGTAACTGTGGAATTCATAATTGATTCCTGAATAATTTAATGGATGTCCATGTGTTAAATGTCCACCATCAGCAAGAGACATTCCTAATACCTTATCACCATGATTTAATAACGCCATATATACGCTGTGTTTGCTTGCGCTCCACTATGAGGCTGAACATTAGCATACTCAGCACCATAAATCTTACATAGTCTTTCTTTAGCTAGTGTTTCCACTTCATCAACAAATTTACATCCACCATAATATCTTTTTCCTGGATAACCTTCTGCATATTTATTAGTTAATACAGTTCCTGCCAATTCTAAGATTTCTGGTGAAACAAAGTTTTCAGAAGCAATTAACTCAATATTGTTTCTTTGACGATTTAATTCTCTCTCTACACTTTCAAATAATGCGATGTCTTTCATTTTACTCTTCCCCCTCGTAAGCCATCATTTTTGCAATCCGCTGGTCATGTCGACCACCTTCATATTTGCCTTCTAACCAGGCTGTTAAAATTTCTAAAGCTAAACCTTCACCAATAACTCGTTGCCCCATAGCAATCATGTTAGTATCATTATGTGCTCGAGTTGCTTTGGCGCTAAATACATCGTGGCATAACGCACAGCGAATTCCTTTCACTTTATTAGCAGTAATACTTACACCGATACCAGTTCCACATACGACAACCCCTCTATCGCACGATCCACTAGCAACCGCTTTAGCTGCTTTTCCTGCATAATCAGGATAATCACAACTATCTTCGCTGTATGTTCCGAAATCTTCTACTATGTAACCATTAGCTTCTAAATAATCTTTTAAAACATTTTTTAGTCTTAAGCCACCATGGTCACAAGCCATTGCAATTTTCATTCAATTACCTCCGCTATTTGTTCCTTAGAAATATCACCTAATCTTAATATTTCCACTTTACCCTTACTTAAGTCAACAATTGTACTTGCCTTCTTACTGATGCTTTCACCTTTAACAATTAAAGGAATCTTTCCATGAAATACTTTCATTACTGCTTTGTCGTCAACAAGACTATTTTCTCCAGAAAGATTGGCGCTAGTTACTAACATTGGTCCTGTTTTATCTAATAATGATAAAACAAATGGATCATCTGGTATCCTGATTCCAATAGTATCTAGTGAAGCCGTAAAATAATCATCAATATGTGGGCGTTTCTTTAAAATGATAGTGATCATTCCCGGCATAAAAGCCGCAATAAGTTTTTTTGCAGTTTCATCAACATAAGCATATTTTTCAATATCCTCTGCCTTACTAATCATCATAGAAATTGCTTTTCCTTTATCGCGGTGCTTTAATTCATATAGTGCATCCAATGCCTGATGTGAGCCAAACTTAACTCCTAACCCAAAAACAGTCTCAGTTGGAAAAGCCACAACTCGACTATCGCTAACTAACTTAGCGACTTCTTCAATGGCATTTTTTTCGACTGAAACTGTATTCATGGAATCACCTCATTTGCCCCATTATACAATAAATAATTGAAAATTTGTAGATATTTCGTAGATATTTTCACGACAAAAAAAGTTTTTTTAAAAAAAACATCTTTACATTATCTTAACATTGCTAATTTCCTTCATTTTTATAGTTTGATAAGGCAATTTCTTACAAAAAAACAATTAGATTTAATCTAACTGCCATTTACATTTTTTCATATCAACATTGCCATTATCTTTAAAACATACATCTTCTTCTAAAAGTAAATCACGTTGTTCGTACCATTCAGGTACAAGTCTTCCTGCGCTATTTACAACTCGATGACATGGATAATCTCCATACATAGAAGCATGACTTAAAATTTTTCCCACTAATCGCGCATTCTTGGGTCGTCCTGCCAACGATGCTATTTGTTTATAGCTGGCAACTTTCCCCCAAGGTATTTCAGACACGATTGCTAATACTTGAAAAATTAAATCCTCATCCATATAATCACCTCCTATATTTTTTATTTTATCTAATTATCGAAAAAATGCAAAAAAAAATTTATTTTTTTT
>ENA-OQLB01001319-OQLB01001319.1-human-gut-metagenome-genome-assembly--contig:-NODE-1319-length-10812-cov-3.308563_pt1 | contig 10812 bp, 13 predicted proteins | sample MGYA00242656_ERZ504813 | MGnify/ENA primary metagenome ERZ504813 (study PRJEB26092, sample SAMD00036388) | human gut metagenome | host: Homo sapiens | study: EMG produced TPA metagenomics assembly of... | reverse complement strand
GTCCTGGCAGCGGTGCAGCGAACGAGAACAGGAACGGCAGGATCCGCCGCTATCTGCCCAAAGGAACCGGTTCCGAGGACTGGCCAGGAGGACCTCGACGCGATCGTCGGGAGATCAACGACACCCCCATGAAGCTCCTCGGCTACAAAACGCCCAACGAGGTATGGGACGAGGAGATCGCCAAGCTACAATCGAAGGCAGCCAGCCCGAACACAAGCGTTGCGCTTACAAATTGAATCCGGGGGGCCTCATGAGCCGAGGGTGTAAGGGATAAGGTGTAAAGGGTAAGGGTTTAAAGGCGTAAGGGTGTAAGGGAACACTCACTCCTGCCGGTACAGCCGCGAATACAATCCGCCGGCCTGCAGCAGTTCGTCATGCGTACCGGATTCGACGATCTGCCCATGATCCATGACATGGATGCGGTCGAAATCCCGAATCGATGCGAGTCTGTGCGCCACGACGATGCACGCATTGTCGGAGTCGAGCAACGCCGTCATGACATGTCGCTCGGTATCGTTGTCCAGAGCACTGGTGGGTTCGTCCATAAGTAGGAAGTCCGGTCTTCGACGACCGCACGCGCGATGGCGACCTTCTGCCGTTGGCCGCCGGACAGGTTCATGCCGCGTTCACTGACCATGGCGTCCAAGCGACGACCGGATCCATCATCCCCTCGTTGATGCCGGCAACCTCGCACGCCCTGACGATGTCGTCATCCGTCAGCCACGGACGGTGCAGCGTGATATTGTCGCGCAAGGTTTCGTTGAACACCGTGGATTCCTGATGCACATACGCCAGCCTGCCGGCCTTCCATCGGCTGTCCGCGTCGTAAATCCGGCATCCGCCGCCGTTGATGGTCACCGTGCCACAGACGGGTTCGATGAGTCCGGCGAGCAGTTTCAGCAGCGTGCTTTTGCCCGAGCCAGTGGGGCCGACGATGGCGATCTTGTCGCCTTTGCGGATGTCGCAATCGACATCGGAGAGAACGGGAGCGTCGAACGCCGTGTACGAGTATCCCACGCCGGTGGCATGCAACCGTTCGAGTATGCCATCACCCGATTCGTCACCACTCGGCCCACCACATGCGGACCGTCCGCCGTCACCCAGTCCGACGTCACCCGGTTCGCCACCCGGTTCGTCGCATTCAAGCGACGCACCGCCGCCTTCACCGGCGGGAATCATCTCGCAAATCTTGCGCATATAGGTGGCGAACGCCATGATCTGGCTGATGACGCGACGATGCCGGAGAATGGCGTGACGAATGCGGACGCCAATGACATGAATCCGACGACGGCACCCAGTGCGAGCGTGCCGCGTCCCACGAAGGTCATGCCGAAGGCGACCACGCATAGCGGCAACACGAACACCAGCGCCGAGGACAGGCTTGACAGCAATGCCGAAAGCCGCCCTTGCCGAGTCTGGTAGTCGAGCTGCGCTCCCAGACGCGCTGACCAGCGGTCGTAGCAGTGGCTTTCCAAATTGAGGCTTTTGACAGTTTCGATGCCGGAGAAGGTTTCGATGAAGGCGCGTTGCACGTCAGCCTGCGCGACGGTCGCACGCTCGACCAGCGTCCTGTTGCGCAGGGAATAAATGACGGATACGACGAGCACCGCCGCGCACACCGTCAGGGTCAGCATCGTCAATGGCACTGAATAGGCGATCATCATGATCAGGTAGACCACGAGGAACACCATCGACACGACCGTCGACGGCAGACTGCCGGTCACGATCTGTTCGACGACCATGACCAGGTTCGCGCGGTAGATCAGGTCACCACCGGAACGGTTCACGAAGAACGGGAACTCCCGATCGAGCACGCCGGTCATGTATCGGCGGGACAGGTATCGTCCGAATCGCACCTGCACGCGGGTGAGCATCACGGTGTTCAACGCGCCGACCGCATAGTAGACCAGCAGCGAGGCAAGCAGCATCGTCGCGACCAACGGCGGGAAACCGCTTTGGGCGGCGAGCGACCCATGGTCGACCATATAGCCGGTGCCTGCGGGCACGATCAATGTCAGTCCCTGGACGACGAGCGAGAACAGCAGGCTCAGACCGATGGCGGGCATGTTCCGGCGGAGGAACCCGGTCAGGATGGAGACGGTTCCGCTGCGAGGCCGTATGGGAATGGTTGCGCAGCCGTCGTTTGTCGGTTGCGGAATCAGCACCGCGCCAGAACAGTGGGCCGCGAGTTCGCCGGGCGTATAGGCATGGCGCCCGTTCGCCGGGTCAGCGATGCGGAATCGGCCGTATGCGTAATGGTCGAGCACGACGAAATGGTTGTCGTCCCAATGCAGGATGCATGGCGTCATGACGGTTTTCAACGCTTCGGCGCTGGGGGTCGTGACCGCGCGTACGCGGATGCCGGAGTCGGACAGCACCGTTACGATGTTCGCGAGGCTCAGTCCGCCGCGTGGAGCGCCGTACCGGCGGCGCAGCTCGTCCATGGTCACGGGATGCCCGAATGCGGCGAGGATCATCGCTGCGGCGGCCACGTCCGCAGTTCGCTGTGGCTCGCCTTGTTCGATAAACGGGACACGGTGGCGACGCATGATCTCATGCTTGCCGTCCGGCGCGCGGGAAGGCGAAGTCGACGTGCGTGCGGTCACGCCCGAGCGTGGACGCCTTGGTGAACGCCTCATAGTCGTCGAATTCGGCGAGCATCATATCCTTGACGAGGTGTTTGTCGTCAAGATGATGATCCGGTCGGCCACATTCCAACAGTATTCGAGGTCATGGGTGACGGTGAGCAAAGTGCGCTCGTCGGCGCGAAGCTGGTTGACGTAATCGACGAGCAGCGAGCGGGTGATCGGATCAATGGCGTTGCTTGGCTCGTCGAGCATGATGACATGCGGGTCGAACAGCATGCCGGCGACGATGCCGACCCGTTTGCGCAGACCGGTCGAGAGTTCCGCCACCTTCTTGTCGAGATGCCCCTCCAATTCGAAGGCACGGACGAGCGGCTCATCCTCCAGCCGTTTCGAGTCGACGGTATGGCCGCCGTCCGCGATTCCCTTGCCGGACCGGAACAGCAGTTGCCGGAAGTGGATGTTGTCACGCACGGTCATCGTGCCGACGAGATTGCCGTTCTCGGTCATCTGGAACACGTCGCGCATCGACGGCACCCGACGCCTATCGATCACGCATCGCCCTTCACGGGGGCGCAGCAGTCCGACGATGAGTCTGAACAGCGTGGTCTTGCCGACGCCGTTGTATCCGAGGATCGCCAGCGACTGGCCTTGCGGCACGGTGAAGTCGATGTCCTCCAACACGGTCTGTTTCTTCTTGTAGCCGAAGGTGACGTGTTCGACGGCGATGATGGCATGTTCGCCGTTGTCGGTGCGGTCGGCGTGGTTGATGTGGTCGGCGGTCATATTGTCTTTCCTTGTCGTCGATTCGGTTGTGTTCGTATCCGTCATGTCCGTCATCGCGTTTCCAGTGCGAGTATGGAGGGCGTGGACGGGTCGTTCAGACGAAGCATCGTGTAGGCGACGCCGACCGGCCCTTGGAAGTACGACAGATCCACGAATTCACGGGATTGCCTCAGCCGGAAACGTCCCGACGAACGGGCCTGCGCGATCATGTCGTCCATCAGACGCTGTGCCTGCATGCGATACCATTCGTCACCGTTGGCATTGCCGATGGATATCAGGGTGTCGATCATGCCGCATCGTCCATGGCACACGCCGTCGTCGTCCCAATCCGCGTTCCCAAGCAACGCCGTGATATCTGCCTTGTCTGGGAACGCCCGTCCGTTTTCATCCTCGAAGAAACGTTCGCCGTCCGCGCCGGCAGTGGCCGCCAGCTCATTGCGTGCCCAGAGCACGCCGACCTTCCCACGGCACCATTTGCCGGCGTCCTCCTGTTTCGCACCGCTTCTTCGAGCGTCCGATTTCCGCCAAAGCATTCGGGCGAATTCGGCGAATTCGCGATTCCCCGTCGCCGCGTAGAGCTTCCAGAACGCCACGGCCATGCCTTCCAGTCCGTGCGCGGCACCGGTTGGATACGGCATGTCATCGGATTCGTCGGCGTTCCGCTGGGTTTCGGGAAACGCACGGATGACGGTTCTCCCCAGCCGGCTGGTTTGTTCCACTATGCGCATGTCATGGAATACGTCGTACAGCCGCAGATACAGCATGATCGAACTGCCGCCCCGGTCAGGTAATCCAGATGGAATGACGGTTGAGGATTGTCGCGCTGCAGGAGCTTCGGCAGCATATCGTCGATGTATGCCGGCAGCATACGAACCGTCTGCGTCATGCAACGGCGAGCTTCGGGCGACGTGATGCCGGCATTGGCCATGCGTAACGCGCAATAGCTTCGCGACAGGCCGGAAGTGAAGCCGGAATACGTAATGCCTCTGTCCTTGCGGCGCATCAGACTCCGCATCATACGCGTGCACAGGTCACGCCAGCGCTCATCGTGTGTCCGCCGATACAGTTCGGCGGCGAACATGCCCGTCCCGGCCATGCGTCGTAGAGTCCCGAAGTCGGCGCCCCCGGTTCGTACCGTTCATCCACGGTCTTGTCCGCGGCCATGGTGTCGGATCGGTTCGCTGTAAGCCATGATACGGTGCCATCGGTTTCCTGGAGGATGGCCGTGTCGGCTATCCTCGTGCCGAGTTCGATTGGGTAATGCTCCGCATCCGTGTCCGACGACACCGAAGCCGTCGGATGCGCGTCCTCCATGCCGGGTTCCATGCGCAAGGCGTTGCGGATAATGCGCGATTGCAATGCGGCCTGTTCGTCAAGATGCCCGATGGTGTCAAGCACCCGTTCGCGTACCGACGTTCGCAGACGCCGTCAATGGTCGTTCCATCGGGAGCGTGCAGATCATGTCCCGTCAGCTGTGCGGTGAACATGGGGATGTCCCCGGCGAGCATCTGCCGGTATTCGCTTGCGAAGATGCGCTTGTCACGGAATGGGTAGACATACAGGTTCTCCAGTATGGCTTCGACGTCCAGCATGTCCTTCAACGCCGACGGATGATGGATGAAATCCGCAAATCGGGCGTAGGCGCTGGTGTTGCGCACCAGCACACGCACGGTCGTATCCTCGCCGGACAGCATCGCATCCCATTCATCCGCGTCGATGGTCATCGCCGCGGCGACCGTATTGCGGAATCCTTGGAGAATCTGTCGCTTGTAATGATACGGATCCACAACGGCGTCATCCAATGTCACCGCGCAGCCGTCCTTGCTGAACGTCACGGCGTTCCTCTCGTAATGGGCATCGGCGGAGTCCAATCCCACCGGGGACGCGACGATGCCGGGCATCGTCTGCTCACCGGTTTCGAAGGCGCTGATGTCGACGGATGTACCGTCGGCCGACATCGCCGTTTTCGCCGGCAACAGACAGGAGGATGCCAGCGAATCCCGCAATATCGTGGATACGCGGATGTCGCATCGGTGCCGTCGGGCATGTCCATGGTCACATGGTTCGTGGCGATCGTCTCGAAATCGACGACCATCGGATATTCCCCGCTGGCGATGATGTTCTCGTGGTGCATGTCGTCGCCGTGCAGGAGCCATACCAATCCGAGCAGCTGACCGTATCTGGTGTAATAGCGCTCCACCTGACGTGCATCCTCGCAGGTGCCGTGTTCCACGAATTCCTCATAGGCGTAGCCGGATTTCGTCAGCACGTCCGACACTCGCATCGGAAGGAAACCCTTCGTCCGTTCGCATCGCCTCACCAATCCGGCGAAAAGCTCATGGATATGCAGGTCACGCGGCTTGTATACGATTTTCCGTCCGCCGATGGTGAGCATGGCCACGGCTCTTCCACCGTCGTGCGCGTCGCCACGGTCGATGGACATATCTTCCAATCTGAAATCATCGCCGACGCCTGCGAAGGAGGCGAGCTCGTCGCGATCCATGGATACGCGGTCGAGCATTTCCTTGACGAAATCGATGTAATGGACTGTCGTCTGCGTGACAAAACGAAGCAGTACCGGATATTTCGCATACATATGGCCACGGTATTCGTCGGTGGCCAGCAGTTCGAAATATCGCCGCAATTGTCGCTTCGCATCGCCGTCGCCCAACGAACCGGCCTGACGCGCGACATGCAATTCCCATACGACGGTTTTCAATCCGATGCCCAACAGACGCTCGACGTATGCGCTCAGGCACTGTTCGATAAGGCGCTCGTCATTCATCGGCAATGAACAGGCCGACATATACGCTTGCAGTTCCGCTTTCACGTACGCGACGAACGGTGCGAAGGCGGTGGCATACCCCGTGCGTTCGACTCGCTCTTCCTCGCTGTCGTAACGGTTCAGAATCGTCTGCAGTTCAACGGACCATGCCGGCTCGACATGGCCGCTCAGTTTCCGTTCCCGATCCGCGATGACGGTTTCGACCACGGATGCGTCATCGCCGAGCGCGTCGGCGATGCTTGATAGTCCTCGTCCCGCAGTGGGTTCCGTCGGTTTTCCATTCCACCGTTGCCGAAGTATGTCTTCCGCGTGCGATGCCCGATACTGTCGCAAAGCATCCGGCATAGCGGTTGCCGCCATGCACCGTTCCTCAAGGGTCGTGGCAGAAGCCGCCCAGGTCGTTCCAACGTTACCGTTCATGGAAAGTCCCCCTACCGTTCGGCGTGGACGGATTCCGGCAGCTTCCGCCGCGTTTCGACGTATTCATGGAACGTCGCGCAGTCGAACATGCCGCGTTCCCGCCAATACCGCGATTCTGCATCGCTACCGTCTCGTCGGGCGTAGTCACGCTTGTAGGATTGGAATGCCAGCTCCTGCCTTTCGCTGGTTTCAGGCACGACGCCATCCCGCAGTGTGTTCAGCGCCCGCACGATAGCCGCGGCGGTCTGATCGGCCATTGCCTCATCGAATGGCGTAAAAGTGGTGTGGTATGCGGTTTCATCAATGATGATGCCCAGTGATTCCATGAACCGTTCCATCAGTTCGCCGACTTCAAGGAACCCGTTGGTTGTGGCGCTGACCATTGCCATGCCCGGTTTGCCCGCCAGATGGAACAAATGCCCCCAATAGGTGAGTCGATCCATCAGAATCTTCATGTCGCCGGAAACGTTATGGCCATAGGTCGGCGAACCGAGAATCAGATAATCGCATCGTTCGATTGCTTTTTTGACCCGGGCGGAATCGTCCAGTCCGTTCAGCTCGATATGATCGACACCGGTGGAAAACTCGCTCGCAGTACCATCCGACGGCAAGATCGTCGTGTCATTCGGCGTCAGAATCGTCCATTCCGCGTCAATGTTCGCACTGACCGCATCCTGTATCAGACGAACCGACCGCAACGTCTGCGACTGCGGATTACGCGAAGCGACATAGGCCACCATGCTGGTCATGGAAATCCACCTTTCCAAAAGCTTCGAATCCAGTAGATGTCACAGCTCGATATTGGTGTTGATAAAATATCGAGAGAATACTCTGGTTGAAATACCGATGGCGACCACTACCAATACGACATAACCAACCGAGAACAGGCACAGCGGCATCACGTTGACGATCACAAGCATATATGCCAATTGGAGCAGGACCGCAATCAACACCAAAACCAGTTGTGCCATTGTCGGATCGCTGTTCCGGGAGACATAAACCATCGGCATTGCGCCCAAAGAACAGACGATTGTTCCTAAGACTGATACGATAAGAGCACCAATTGCATCATCTGCTCCAGCGGTTATCTGAAAGCCTGATGACAAAACACGCATAAAAGCCAGATTCAAAAGCACGGAAATCACTGTCAGGATAACAGGAAACAGGCATTTACACCAGCAGTAGCTCCAATAGGAACGACCAGACTGTATATAGAGCTCAAACAGTCCATCTCGGAAATCCTGATACAGGATGGAGACCATCACCGAGCATGACGAATAGATGAAAAACGGTCCAAAAAAGACAGCCCAAGTAAATGGGTCTAGAATGCCTGCGCCACTGGCAACCATCTCCACGAATATTGCCGTGACCATAATGATAAGAACCATACCCCAGTTCTTGAATGACTGGAAACATGCCTTGCAGTCACGAAACAGAATCGCCTTCATGCCACTTCCCCTTAACGATAACAAGTGTCAGGTATGGGTCGGATGTTTTACGCAATCCATACCTGACCCATGTAAAGCAACGTTCACTTGCAGTTCCCACAGGATGCAAGTCGGGTGACGACCGTTGCCGAACATGCCGAGAAAGACACGCTCAGAACGGAAACCGCGAACGACAGCGACGCCGGCGCGACGCCATCATCGTTGCGACCGGTCAGCATCGCCATATCGGCCGCCGACAGATCCTCGAAGGATTCACCGACAATGGACTTCTCATTGATGCTCATATAGGCCTCCTTACCTAATTCCTGCCCTTCAGGCGAAGAGCTACTGTAAGCATGACGCGCTTTCTCCCGCTTCGCAATGACTTGTATGCCATTAGGGGACAAGGACTTTTATATGAATCCATGTTGTGCAATGATCATTGACACACCCCGACGCAAAGGAACCCTCATGAGAACACCGCTTTTAATACTTACGGTACTTGGTTTGACATTCGGAGCGTCAGCCAGCACTCCAAGCAACAGTTCAACGGAGGAAGAAATATCAACATATTCACTATGCCCTGTATGGTTTCCATTATGCCATATCAGAAATTAGGTCAGTAGCGGTAACATGCAATAGAAAGACCATTCTTCGCCGTCTTTTTCATATCTGATGAATCCTCCTTGTCCAGATATCAAACGGGAATATATACTTAGCCCTTTTCTTGCTCCCAAAGTCACACATCGCCGACTCTTTTGTCGACATTTATTCACCTGAACAATATCAACAGCATTATTTGAAAATGTGACAATGACGGAATATTCACTTTTGTCAGCATAGCGTTCAATATTCGTGTAAATTTCACGCAACAGGTTAACGATTATTTGATTCCACGAGTTCAACATTGCGCTGGATACACCGCGAAGAGATGAATGACCGCAAAACCCTTTGTCATGCAACCGACGGTCACTTTCACTCAATGTAGCTTGAATATGTTCGGCAAGACTTACATGAAATACATCATCTTGTTTATGGTCATCATCCGATAGATAATTCATAACCGAATGCAGATCTTGGAATATCCTATTGATACCGTTCTGCAATTTTCTCCATCGCTTAAGCTCTTCTTCCTTCGATGCATCAATACCTTCCTGCACTATGACCAACATTCGTGTCAACTCACCAGACATGGCATCATGCATCCCCTCAGCAAGCTGTAAGTTATATCGAACAATTTCAGCTTTCTTTTCTAACTCTTTTTTCTTTTCAAGTCCGTTCCTTTGCCGTAGCCAAACCCCTAAAAGAAACACAAACCAAAGCAACACCACCAAATTAATGGAACCATCGAACGAACCAAATTCACTATTCTCCCGATATATCGCATAATTCAGCAAAGCGCTAATAGACAACAGCACCGTTGCCGTCACACCATTCCACCAAACAGCAGCATAGCCTTGAATCGCAAGAGATACCAGAACACCCCATGACTCATCGCATTGCGATAAGCAAGGCATCAATTCATTCAGGAATGCGATGACGATAATCCCCCATGTTGCCGGTACCGGATATAACGGCAACATACTCACAGCAAGCATGTACACGATGCGAATAAACCCATCATTCAAACTCTCAGGAGAATCAAGAATCCATTCGGCGATACATGCGGCAAGACATGTCATGGCCACTATCGATAGAACAAGATTTTTTTTTCGATACTCCCAAGCATTTCTTGCGAACCACAAGTATCGTTTTCATTGCCAATCGTCTCACCATCGTTCCCGCCTCCACCAATAGGCAATCAGTTCGGCTCTGGAAGTAAGATGGAGTTTGTTCCGAACACGGTCAAGATAGGTTTTCACCGTCCCTGCCGAAACATCCATCATCCGGGCAATCTGAGTGGCTTATACGACTGTGAATATAGTTCCATGGCATATTTTTCCCGTTCCGACAATCTTTCGATTCTATTCACGGGAAGTCGAACCAGACGATGATATGCAGCATCTACATCCTCGAATCCAATAGTCTCCCCTCCTACTCGAACACAGAGAGTATGACCATCGCTGACGAGCTTGACCGCTTTACACAGCGCTGGAAAATCAGCTTTTGACACAATGCCTTGAGCACCACCCTCAGCAGCACGTCGCGCATAGCGAGTTAAACTGAACGATGTCACCGCCAGCAACGGCAACATCCTGTTACGACTTCTGATTTCCCGGCACACCATGTCTCCGGGCATGTCCTCCAGACTCATGTCAACCAGCAGAATGTCCGCTTCATTTGCGGGATCCGTCGCATATTCCAGAGCATCGGTTCCGGTATTCGCCTTCCAAGCTAACCGAACATTCGGCAGATGACGCGACAAGAACGCTGCCAAACCCATCAGCACGAAGTCGTCGTTATCGACTATCGCCAGTCTAATTTCATTTGGGTTCCCCATGGTGCACATGATAGACGTTTTTCGTACGGACATGCCCGCCCCGTTGTCTAATTGAAAGTGCAACACCCGTTAGATTGGAGATTGTCCGGATAACCAGTCCGAAGGGATGTTGCACCTATGGGGGAAGTGTATTCGCACCTGTCGGAAGAGGAACGCCAGGTCATCCGGATCGAGATCGGCAACGGCACCATCATCTGCGGGATCGTTCTGATGCTCGGCCGCAACGCCTCGACGGTCGCAGGGAGATCAAACGCGACACGTGGTTCCCGTCCAACGAGAACGAGTCCTACCGGCCGTACCGGCCGAAACGGCTGAAGACGGGCCCGTGGACGGGCGGATGCTGACATCGCCGGCCCGCCGCGGCGCAAG
>ENA-OQLB01001318-OQLB01001318.1-human-gut-metagenome-genome-assembly--contig:-NODE-1318-length-10825-cov-4.072163_pt1 | contig 10825 bp, 11 predicted proteins | sample MGYA00242656_ERZ504813 | MGnify/ENA primary metagenome ERZ504813 (study PRJEB26092, sample SAMD00036388) | human gut metagenome | host: Homo sapiens | study: EMG produced TPA metagenomics assembly of... | reverse complement strand
CAGAAGGACAAAGAATAATCCATGTCTGATCGGTGATCCAGGTTGGTAAAACAGCGATTGTTGAAGGCCTTGCACAAAGGATCGCCAGAAGGCAATATGCCAAGAATTCTTAAGAATAAGAGGATTTTGTCCTTAGACTTACGAAAGTGATCGCTGGAACGAAATTCCGTGGGGAATTTGAAGAACGAATGAAACGCATCGTAACCGAAGCAACACAGATGATTCTATTATTTTGTTTATCGATGAGATTCATACGATCATTGGAGCTGGAGGTTCTGAGGGAGCTATGGATGCATCTAATATCTTAAAACCAGCATTGGCAAGAGGAGATTTTCAGCTGATCGGTGCGACAACGAGTGAAGAATATACAAAATATTTTGAAAAAGATGCAGCATTAGTTCGAAGATTCCAACCAGTCAGAGTGAAAGAACCAACCGTAGAAGAAACGATCACGATCTTAAAAGGGATCAAACATCGTTTTGAAGATTATCATAGGATCCTGGTATCAGAAGATGTGGCAGAGGCGATCGCCTCTCTTTCTGATCGATATATCAGTGATCGTTTTCTGCCAGATAAAGCCATCGATCTGTTAGATGAAGCCTGTGCAAGAAAACGAATGGAACAGCTTGGAAGTCATGCAGGTTTTAAGAAAGAACGCAAGGAGATCAGGGAGATCATAGAGAAGATCGAAGCAGCGCTTTCTGATGGAGATATTACAGAAGCAAGAGAGCTTAAGAAAGAGAAGAACAAACTTGAGAAATCTCTGGAACGTAAGATGAAGAGAAATCAGAAGAAGCAAAATGAGATCCAGAATTGACAACAGAGGATGCCGCAGAAGTCGTTTCTTTATGGACACAGATTCCAGTAACACAGCTTACAAAGGGAGATATGGAACGATTAAGACATTTAGAGAAAGAACTTCACAAACATGTGATCGGGCAAGATGAAGCGGTCAATGCAGTTGCCAAAGCTGTGAAGAGAAGCAGAGTCGGTCTTAAGAGTCCAAACCGTCCGATCGGATCATTCTTATTTTTAGGGCCAACAGGCGTTGGTAAGACAGAGCTGTCAAAGACATTAGCAAAAGCTTTATTTGGAAGAGAAGAAGATCTGATCCGTGTGGATATGTCTGAATATATGGAGAAGCACAGTGTATCAAAGATCATCGGATCTCCTCCAGGATATGTTGGATTTGGAGAAGGCGGACAGCTGAGTGAACAGATTCGAAGACATCCTTACTCTGTCCTTCTTTTTGATGAGATCGAAAAAGCTCATCCTGATGTATTTAATATCCTGCTTCAGGTATTAGATGACGGACATATTACAGATTCCAATGGAAGAAAAGTCGACTTTAAGAATACTGTTATCATTATGACTTCCAATGCAGGTGCAAACCGTATCATTGCACCAAAACATTTAGGATTTTCTATGGATGATACAGATAAAGCCAAGACTCATGAACGTATGAAAAAGGGTGTTATGGAAGAAGTGAAACAGATCTTTCGCCCAGAGTTTTTAAATCGAATTGATGAGACGATCGTATTTGCCGTCCTTACAAAGGAAGAAGTTAAGAAGATCGCAAAATTATTTATGGATGAATTGAGAGCCCGTTTATTAAGCGAACATCAGATCACATTAAAGATCACATCTGGTGCGATGGATCTGTTAGCAGATAAGGGATATGATGAGAATTATGGGGCAAGACCATTAAGAAGGATCATTCAGAATGAGATTGAAGATGTACTGGCAGATAAGATCCTAGAAGGAACCCTTACGAATGGACAGACGATGACGATTGGTAAAAAAGATAAAAAACTTACTTTTTCGGTAAAGGAAAACTAGTAAATAATACTGAAATATATTATAATATACATACGACGACCGAAACATATATTAGGAGGAAAAGACAATGGCAGTGGTAACTGAATTATTCCGCAGCGAAGACAATGGAACACTTAGCTTTGGTGACTATACATTAGCACAGAAAGCGAAGAAAGGAGATATCCAGTTTGAAGGAGATATCTATAAGATCAAGACTTTCAAGACAATGACAAAACTGGACAAGAACGGACAGCTGATCTTTGAATCAGTTCCAGGTTCAGCAGTACATAACTTTGTTGCAACAACAGATGGAGTTGCATTTGAGATTGAATCTTCATCTGATGTCCAGGTTACTTTAGAAGTAGAAGCCGGACAGGAATATAAAGTTTTTATTGATAATACGAATGTAGGAATGATGAAAGCAAATCTTGGAGGAAAATTAACTCTGAGTGTTGAGTTAAGCGAGGGAACAGCAGCAGCTGTTCGTGTAAAGAAACAGTAGTAACATAAAGGAGCACCAATGGCAAAACAAAAGACAGTTTATTTTTGCAGCCAGTGTGGTCATGAGTCTTCCAAGTGGATGGGGCAGTGTCCTGCCTGTAAGCAGTGGAATACTTTTACAGAAGAGAAAGTTACAGAAACGAAAAAAGGAGGGGCGAAGTCTTTAAAGACTTCTGCCTCTCCTATGAATATATCCGAGGTAACCGTAGAGAATGAAGAGAGGATTCCAACAGGGATTCATGAACTAGACCGTGTGTTAGGCGGCGGGATCGTCAAAGGTTCCCTATCGCTGGTCGGAGGAGATCCGGGAATTGGGAAATCCACGTTATTATTACAGGTATGCAGGAATCTTGCGAATAGCAAACGTAAGGTTTTGTATATTTCTGGGGAAGAATCTATGCATCAGATCAAGATGAGAGCAGAGAGGATCGGAACATTTGAAGAAGAGATGCTTCTGTATTGTGAGACAGATCTTGATGCGATCACGAATGCGATCTTAAAGACGAAACCAGAATTTGCGGTGATTGATTCGATTCAGACAATGTACAGCGAGGATCTTTCCTCGGCAGCAGGCAGTGTGTCTCAGGTAAGAGAAGTAACTGCAGCGATGATGAGAGTTGCGAAAGAGAATAATATCGCAGTTTTTATCGTAGGACATGTGACCAAAGAAGGAGTGGTTGCAGGACCAAGAACACTTGAGCATATGGTAGATACGGTCCTTTATTTTGAAGGGGAAAGAGAAGCGGCATACAGAATCTTAAGAGGTGTCAAAAACCGTTTTGGATCCACGAACGAGATCGGTGTGTTTGAGATGTGTAACAATGGACTTGTAGAAGTGGAGAATCCGTCAAAGACGATGCTTAATGGAAGACCCCTTGATGCGTCAGGATCCGTTGTTGTATGTTCCATGGAAGGGACCAGACCGATCCTGATCGAGATTCAGGCATTGGTATCACCAACAAGCTTTCAGATGCCGAGAAGAACAGCAGTTGGAATTGATTATAACAGGGTGAATCTTTTGATGGCAGTGCTTGAGAAGAGAGTTGGACTGCAGCTTGGCGGCTGTGATGCGTATGTGAATCTGGCTGGAGGTATGAAACTTGGCGAACCAGCGATCGATCTTGGTATTATTATGGCAATCGCATCGAGTTATAAGAATCGGCCAATCTTAGAAGATACGATCATTTTTGGAGAAGTTGGTCTGGTAGGAGAAGTAAGAGCCGTATCAGGCGGTGAAGCAAGGATCAAAGAAGCACAGAAACTAGGATTTAAACGATGCATTCTGCCTCAGGCGAATGTAGATCAGATCAAGGTCCAGACAGACATGAGACTTGTAGGGGTTTCAAATGTCATGGAGGCATTAGATCTTATATAGAAGGATTATCTGTATTTCACAATGATACAGAAATTATATGATTGCAAGTGTATAGAAGATACATTATAATCAGAATAGAAAGAACTATATGGAGGAAGACATGGAAGAAACGATTTCTAAGAATTTTATCGAACAGATCATAGAAAAAGATATAGAAGAAGGGCATTGCAAGAAGGTAGTTACAAGATTTCCACCAGAACCAAACGGATATCTTCATATCGGACACGCAAAATCCATCTTATTAAACTATGGACTGGCTCAGGAATATGGAGGAGATTCCATTTCCGTTTTGATGATACAAACCCAACAAAAGAGAAGGAAGAATATGTAAATTCTATTAAAGAGGACGTAGAATGGTTAGGAGCAGATTATCACGAACATATCTATTATGCTTCCAACTACTTTGACAAGATGTATGAATGTGCAGAATTCCTGATCAAGAAGGGAAAAGCATATGTCTGTGATCTGAATGCTGAACAGATCAGAGAATACAGAGGAACTTTAACAGAACCTGGAAAGAACAGTCCATACCGTGACCGTACACCAGAAGAGAACTTACAGTTATTCCGCGAGATGAAGGAAGGAAAATACCCAGATGGAAGCAAAGTTCTTCGTGCCAAGATCGATATGACATCTGGAAATATCAACATGAGGGATCCAATTCTTTATCGTATCGCAAGAATGGAACATCACAATACAGGAAACAAATGGTGTATTTATCCAATGTACGATTTTGCTCATCCATTAGAGGATGCATTTGAAGGGGTAACACACTCTATCTGTACACTGGAATTTGAAGATCACAGACCACTGTATGACTGGGTTGTTAACGAATGCGAATTTGAGAATCCACCAAAACAGATCGAATTTGCGAAGTTATATCTGACAAATGTTGTTACAGGAAAACGTTATATCAAGAAACTGGTAGAAGATGGAATCGTAGATGGATGGGATGATCCACGTCTGGTATCATTATCAGCACTTAGAAGAAGAGGATATACACCAGAATCCATCAAGAAGTTTATGGAACTTGTCGGAGTTGCAAAGAGCCACAGCTCTGTAGATTCAGCGATGCTTGAATACTGCATCCGTGATGATCTGAAATTAAAACGTCCACGTATGGCAGCGATCTTAGATCCGATCAAGCTGGTGATCACAAACTATCCAGAAGGAGAAGGGGAACTCGTTGACGTTCCAAATAATCAGGAAAACGAAGAGATGGGAACAAGACAGGTACCATTTTCAAGAGAATTATATATCGAACGAGAAGATTTCAAGATTGAAAAGCCTAAGAAATACCGTCGTTTATATGTAGGTAATGAAGTACGTCTGATGAATGCATATTTTGTGACATGTACAGGGTACGATGTAGATGAGGACGGCAATGTAACCTGTGTATATGCGACATATGATCCAGAATCCAGAGGAGGAAACAGTCCAGATGGAAGAAAGGTTCGCGGAACGATCCATTGGGTATCTGTACCAACTGCGAAAAAAGCAGAAATTCGTCTGTATGAAAACATTGTAGATGAAGAAAAAGGTGTATATAATGAAGATGGAAGTATCAATGTGAATCCAAATTCACTGACTGTGATCAAGGAAGCATATGTAGAGCCTGAGTTAGAGAAATATGATAAGGAAGACAGTTTCCAGTTTATGAGAACAGGATATTTCTGTTTAGATTCCAAAGATTCTACAAAAGAACACATGGTATTTAATAGAATTGTAAGTTTAAAGAGTTCTTACAAACCAAATTAATCAAATTTGCCGTAACAGACAAGATGTGATGAGAGAGAAGAGAGGAAAGTTGATGAAGGTAATCGTGGTATCTCATGGAAGTTATGCAAGAGGACTTGTGGATACAGCACAGATGATCGCAGGGGAACAGGAAGACCTTGAGGCATTTGGACTTGAACCAGAAGAATCAGTGGATACTTTGAGAGAGAAGATCAGAGAGAGTATTGAACAGACATCAGAAGGAGAAGAAGTCCTTATATTAACAGATCTGTTTTATGGAAGTCCGTTTAATACGGTAATTTCTTTAATGTCAGAATACGATCTCTACCACGTAACTGGAATCAATCTTCCGTTGATGATGGAAGTAGTTATGGGACGTTACGCGGGAAAGAGCGCACAAGAGGTGTGCAAAGATCTTCTTAAGGCAGCGCCAGAGACAGTGAAAGATGTGCGTGAATTATATAAGGAGGTAGAAGAATGAAAAACATTGTATTAGCGAGAGTTGATGACAGGCTCATACATACGGAGATTTTGACATTATGGGTGCCGGAAGTCAGAGCGAACAGGATCATTATTGTAGATGATGTTGTGGCGAAGGATAAATTCCGAAGCAAAGTGATCAAAGAGATGGCGCCCCAAGGCCTTATAATTCATGTATATGGGATCGATCGTGCAACGGAGAAATTAAAAGAATCCCCATCCTTTGATGGAGAGCGGGTGATCGTAATTGCAGAATCCCCACTGGTATTTGAAGAATTGATCAAACGAGGGATCAAGATCAATCAGCTTAATATCGGAGGTATGGGAATTCGTGGAGAACGTAAAGCAGTTGCAAGAAGAGTTGCGTGTGATACCATGGAGATGGAAGCTATTCATGAACTGATCAAAAACATGTACATGTATATTTCCAGACTGTTCCAACAAGAAGTTCAGAAGAAGCAAAAAAATACATCAAAGAATAAGTAAAATACCAAAGAATGCAATCTCAGTTTATGGATTTTTTATAAAAAGGGGGTTGCATTTTTTGTCTGGTGTTATACTAAAGAACATAGAGTTAGCACTCGATATAAGCGAGTGCTAACAAAAGATAAAAAGAACAATAATTCTAATATATTTAGGAGGTAATATCATTATGAAGTTAACACCATTAGGAGATAGAGTTGTATTAAAACAGCTGGAAGCAGAAACAACAACTAAGTCAGGAATCGTCCTTACAACAGCAACACAGGAAAAACCACAGGAAGCAGAAGTTGTTGCAGTTGGACCTGGAACAGAAGATGTGAAGATGGAAGTTTCTGTAGGACAGAAAGTTATTTATTCTAAATATGCAGGAACAGAAGTAAAATTAGAAGATGAAGAATATATCATCGTAAAACAGAATGATATTTTAGCAGTTGTAGAATAGTTTTATTATAATACACAATTATTTAATTTCATTAAAAAATTTAGTCGGAGGTAATGAAGATCATGGCAAAAGAGATTAAATACGGAATTGAAGCAAGAAAAGCACTGGAAGCAGGAGTTAACCAGTTAGCAGATACAGTAAGAGTTACAATCGGACCAAAAGGACGCAACGTTGTATTAGACAAATCTTTTGGTGCACCACTGATCACAAATGACGGTGTAACGATCGCAAAAGAAATTGAATTAGAAGACCCATTTGAGAATATGGGAGCTCAGGTAGTCAAAGAAGTAGCAACTAAGACAAATGATGTTGCCGGAGATGGTACAACAACAGCTACAGTTCTTGCACAGGCAATGATCAACGAAGGAATGAAAAACTTAGCAGCAGGAGCAAACCCAATCATTCTTCGTAAAGGAATGAAGAAAGCGACAGAAGCAGCTGTTGAAGCAATTGCCGAGATGAGTAGCAAAGTTACAGGAAGAGATCAGATTGCGAAAGTAGCAGCAATCTCTGCAGCAGACGAAGAAGTTGGAGAATTAGTAGCAGATGCTATGGAAAAGGTATCTAACGACGGAGTTATCACGATCGAAGAATCTAAAACAATGAAAACAGAATTAGATTTAGTAGAAGGAATGCAGTTTGATCGTGGATATTTATCAGCATATTTCTCAACAGATATGGAAAAAATGGTTGCTGAATTAGATGATCCATATATTCTGATCACAGACAAGAAGATCACTAATATTCAGGAAATCCTTCCATTATTAGAGCAGATTGTACAGAGTGGTAAGAAATTACTGATCATTGCTGAAGATATCGAAGGTGAAGCATTAACAACACTGATCGTTAACAAATTACGTGGAACATTCTCTGTATGTGCAGTGAAAGCACCTGGATATGGAGACAGAAGAAAAGCAATGCTTGAAGATATCGCTATCTTAACAGGTGGTACAGTGATCTCTGAAGAAGTTGGTCTGGAATTAAAAGACGCAACATTAGATCAGTTAGGACGTGCAAAATCTGTCAAAGTTGAAAAAGAAAACACGGTCATCGTAGACGGTGAAGGAGATAAAGATGCAATCCAGGCACGTCTTGGACAGATCAAAGCACAGATCGAAGAAACAACATCTGAATTCGACAAAGAAAAATTACAGGAAAGATTAGCTAAATTATCTGGTGGAGTTGCAGTGATCCGTGTTGGAGCAGCAACAGAAACAGAGATGAAAGAAAGCAAATTACGTCTGGAAGATGCCTTAGCAGCAACAAAAGCCGCTGTAGAAGAGGGAATCATCTTCGGTGGAGGATCTGCTTATATCCATGCATCTAAGAAAGCAGCTGAGAAAGTAGCAGACTTAGAAGGAGACGAAAAGACAGGAGCAAACATCATCCTCAAAGCATTAGAAGCACCATTATTCCAGATCGCAGTCAATGCAGGTCTTGAAGGAGCTGTGATCGTCAATAAAGTAAAAGAAGCAGAAATCGGAAAAGGATTCGATGCATTACATGGAGAATACGTAGACATGGTAGAAAAAGGAATCATCGATCCAGCCAAAGTAACAAGAAGCGCATTACAGAATGCAACATCCGTAGCTTCTACATTATTAACAACAGAATCAGTTGTTGCGAATATCAAAGAAGAAGCACCAGCAATGCCAGCAGGAGCACCAGCCGGAATGGGAATGATGTAGAGACATTGAGCACTTAGAGAAAGCAAGCCAAAGGTGCAGCTTGAACTTAGTGCGAAAGTCCGTCCCGAACCTTAGCGAATCCGAGCCACAGGCGAAAGATGAGCTTAGTTGAGTGGCGTCTACAGGGAGTGAAGTGACTCAAAGACTAAATATCAAAAATCCTGCAGAAATTCGAATGAATTTCTGCAGGATTTTTTTTTCTCCATAAAAAACTAAAATCGACACGTCTTCCCTTTCTTCCAAACCACCCAATATTCCACATTCGCACAATCATTCACGATCGGAATCCTCTTCCGATCATTTAAAATCTCATCCGGATAAGAAGCATAATTCGTAGAAAAACAAAACAAAGTCGAAGATTTTACCAATTATAACCATTCAGATCATGAAATGTAAGTTTGTCATAAGAACAAAGACTATGCCCAAAAGGAATACAAACCGACAAATTAAGATTAAAGCCATTTGAAACAGTTGTAGTCATTGGTGCAGGAACTATGGGATTAATTAACGCCCAGACAGCGAAAGTTTACGGATGTCGTGTGATCGTATCAGAGATGATTCCTAAGAAGATTGAGACAGCCAAAGCGATGGGATTTGAAGTGATAGACTGTAATGAAAGTGATCCTGTAGAAAAGGTAAAAGAGTTAACGGAAGGAATTGGAGCAGATGCTGTGATCGTAGCTGTTGGAGCAACCAGTGCCAACAGTCAGGGACTTGAGATGTTAAAACAAAATGATGGAAGAATGTTATTATTTGCGGCAGGATATCCAGTTCCAGAGTTGAAAGTTGACTCAAATATGTTACACTATAGAAAGATGGAACTGATCGGGACATTCGGGGCAGATCATGAAGACTTCAAAGAAGCTGTCCAAGCATTAAGTACCAAGGTTGTGGATGTGTCTAATTGGTAGAAGAGAAGAAATTTCCACTAAGCAGACTGCAGGAAGCTTATGAAGAGGCAAGCAAACCTGGAATGTACAGGGTCAGTGTTATGTTAGACGAAGAATAAATGAAACACTAAAAACAGGAGGTAGCCATGAACAATTTTACGTATTCTATTCCAACAAAGATTCATTTTGGAAAAGGACAGATTTCTCATCTTAGTGAACTTTCAGAGAGCGGTAACAAAGTTTTACTATGCTATGGCGGTGGAAGTATCAAAAAAGCAGGAATTTATGACGAAGCAGTCAAGATTTTAAAAGAAGAAGATATGGAAATCTTTGAATTATCAGGAATCGCACCAAATCCAAAGATTGAATCTGTTAGAGAAGGTGTAAAACTTTGTAAAGAAAACAGCATCGATATGGTACTTGCTATTGGAGGAGGATCTGTCATTGACTGTGCAAAGGTTGTAGCGGCAGGAGCTTGCTATGATGGGGATCCATGGGATCTGGTTATTACACCAAGATGGATCAAGAAAGCATTGCCAATTTACAGTGTCCTGACATTATCAGCTACAGGATCAGAGATGGATAAATTTGCGGTTATCTCCGATATGTCAAAGAATGAAAAATGGGGAACTGCAAGTAATCATATGAAACCAAAGATGTCAATCCTTGATCCGGAATATACCTATTCTGTATCAAAAAAACAGACAGCGGCTGGAACAGCAGATATCATCAGTCATATTTGCGAGAATTACTTTACCAATGTGAAGAATGCGGACGTTCAAGCAAGATTTGCGGAAGGACTGTTAAAGAACTGTTTTAAATATGGTCCTGTTGCTTTAGAAGAACCAGACAATTATGATGCAAGAGCTAATCTGATGTGGACAGCAAGTATGGCAATTAACGGAATGATTCAATATGGAGCTGAAGTCGCATGGTGTGTACATCCAATGGAACATGAATTAAGCGCATTCTATGATATCACACATGGAGAAGGATTAGCGATCTTAACACCTCACTGGATGGAATTTGCATTGAATGATGATACAGCATATAAATTTGCAGACTATGCAAGAAATGTCTGGGATGTTGTAAATGACGATGACATGGCAGCAGCCAAAGAAGGAATTGCATATACGAGAGAGTACTTTAAGAAGATGGGACTTCCACAGACGTTAACAGATGTTGGAATTGATAAAGAATATTTTGACATTATGGCACAGAAAGCGGCCGATGGATGCAAGGGATCTTTTGTACCATTGAGTAAAGAAGATATTGTAAGTATTTACGAAGCAGCCTTATAATAATGTAGAAAGTAAGCAGCATGGCAGCAAAGAAAAGCAGTTATGCAGCTTTTTACATAAAAAATATTAAAATAACAAAATAAAATTTTAATTAAATTAATTTAAAAATA
>ENA-OQLB01001316-OQLB01001316.1-human-gut-metagenome-genome-assembly--contig:-NODE-1316-length-10838-cov-1.221735_pt1 | contig 10838 bp, 19 predicted proteins | sample MGYA00242656_ERZ504813 | MGnify/ENA primary metagenome ERZ504813 (study PRJEB26092, sample SAMD00036388) | human gut metagenome | host: Homo sapiens | study: EMG produced TPA metagenomics assembly of... | reverse complement strand
CGGGAGCGGAGCCGGTGGAGGGCATTGGCCTGGCTGTCACACCGGACGAAGAACGGTATGTCCCGGACAGCGTGAAGCAGGTGGTCAACATAGGACAGCGCTGTCTGACTTCGGAGACCATGATTGAGGCAGCGTTAAAACTGGGCCTGGAGGAACTGTTGGAGACGCCTAAGTTCCAGGCATATTTTTCAAGTGTGGTCACCAGCACCTACAATTTTGACATGATGTTCGCCAGGTCCAGAAGGCTGGAAAGCCTTGCTGATCTGAAAGCCCTTCCCTTTACAACTGAATCCGACCTTGCTCAGAAAGGGGCAGGATGTTACTGTGTTCTCAGGGAGAAATACAGAGGATCATTTCAGAACAGACAAGCGGAACAACAGGTGCCGGTAAACGTGTATTTTATACAGAAGGAGATTGTGAACATACCATAGAACTTTTTATGGCCGGACTTGGTGAGTTTATTTATCCGGGAAGCCGGACTATGGTTGCTATGCCGTTTTCCGGTCCTTTTGGACTGGGAGAGCTGATCGCAGAGGCAATCAGACGTATAGGTGCACACCCCCTTTTAACCGGGAACAATAAAACCTATGGTGAGTTAAAAACAATTCTGGAAGAGGAACAGTCGGACACTTATGTAGGTATGCCGACAGCACTGCTTTCCATGCTTAGAATGTGTGGAAAAGGAAGTATAAAGAGAGCACTGATATCAGGGGATGCCTGTTCGGAAACAGTAATGAAAGAAATAGAAAAAATTCTGGGAACACCTCTCTGGCCTCATTATGGTTCCAGAGAGATGGGACTTGGGGGCGCGATCTGCTGCCAGGCTCATGAGGCATGCACATGAGGGAGAATCACTGTATCACAGAAATCATAGATAAAGAGGGAAATGTTCTGCCTGACGGTCAATGGGGAGAACTGGTGATCACAACCATTGGGATGGAGCACAGCCTTTGATCAGATACAGGACCGGCGACCATACACGTATTATCCCCGGAAAATGTATCTGTGGAAGTGAGATAAAGCGTCTGGATTTTGTAAGGCGCATCGACCAGTCAAAAAGTATGAGAGAAATGGATGAATTACTGTTTCAGATTCCGGAACTGGTAGATTGCTGTGTAAGGAGTGTTGGAGAGACGAAAGAAATCACAGCACTTTTTTACATCAAACAACGGAGAAGAACTGATCAGAAATGTCTGTGCAGAGAAGAATATTATTTCTTTGGATTGCAGAAAAGCAGAATGGAGCGATAGGGCATTGTATCCTGCGAAACGTATTATTTTATAGAGAAACTATTAGAAAACAGAACGAAATCCACAGACTGTCAACCGGATTTCGTTCTGTTTATTGTTTTATGAATAGTTATTTGTTCACATTTGTATTATCCATAAAATCAGCATTTCTCAGCAATATCATAAATCAGCCGTTCTGTATCTTCCCATCCGAGGCAAGGATCTGTGATGGAACAGCCAGGAGTCATATGATCACTGATATCCTGACGGCCCTCCAGAAGATAGCTTTCAATCATAACACCCTTCACCAGCTTTTTAAGTTCCGGATTATAATTACGACTGTGAAGTACTTCTGAGACAATTCGGATCTGCTCTTTGTATTGTTTATTGGAATTAGAGTGGTTGGCATCTATGATGATGGCAGGGTTCTTAAGATCTTTTTTTGGCATATAAAGCAGACAGATGCATCAGATCTTCGTAGTGGTAGTTAGGAATAGTCTGTCCGTACTGGTTTACACCTCCGCGGAGAATGGTATGTGCCAGATCGTTTCCTGAAGTTTCCACATCATTTCCTCTGTAGATAAAATGATGAGGATGCTGTGCAGCAGTGACGGAATTCAACATAACAGAAAGATCACCACTGGTAGGATTCTTCATACCAACCGGAATATCCATGCCGCTGGCAGTGAGACGATGCTGTTGATTCTCTACGGAACGAGCACCTACAGCTTCGTAGGAGAGAATATCATCCAGATAGCTGCGATTTTCAGGATAAAGCATCTCATCTGCGGAAGAGAGTCCTGTCTCCTGCATAACTCTCATATGCATCTTGCGGATAGCAATGATTCCGGCAAGAAGGTCAGGCGCTTTATCAGGATCTGGCTGATGCAACATTCCTTTGTAGCCGTCGCCGGTGGTACGGGGCTTGTTTGTATAAACCCGTGGGATGATCATCAGTTTGTCAGAAACCTTATCGGCCACTGTTTTTAATTTGTGTACATATTCACAGACTGTATCTTCGTTATCTGCAGAGCAGGGTCCTACAAGAACCACAAATTTATCTGATTCACCGGTAAAAATGCGGCGTATTTCTTCATCCCTCTTGTTTTTTACTTTTTTGAGTTCCTGGCTGAGAGGGTACTGAGATTTCAGAACCTCCGGCAAAGGAAGCTCGTGATTGATTTTCATAGACATGATCTGTTTCCTCCATATAAGTACATGCAGGTCTTTGATAATGCCGGAACTCAGGAATACTTTATACCTGACCGGATTGCCTGCACATTTTCCTTTACAAGTATAACATGGTGTTATCTAAAATTCCAGTACTTTAACACTTTAAACTGACATATTTTGAGAGAATGTAATCAGACCGTTTTTTATGCCTGTTTCTTAGCTTCACAAAAAATGCTTTCAGATGTTACAATCAAATAAAAGATATGAGGAAAGAAATATCAAAAGAATACCAAAGAAGTCGGGGTGAAGGTTATGGAGATTAAGAGTATTTTGATAAAGGACACAACCAGAGAAGAAAGAAAACAGATTGTGGAGGAATCTTTGGGAATATTTCTGCAAGCTGTGATGGCTGTATGGCGGGACTGGCAGAGATGTATCAGGAATATATTGATGGTACGAAGGAAATCCGCGACATTAACATGGAGTTTAATGCACACTACGTACGGGAAGATCTGGATGAGAAATCAAAGAGAAGCTGCCCGATGTAGATAAAACAACTATATGGGAAACTTGCAGATTCTGAATGTGCAGAAAATAAAAAGATAGCAGGAGAAGGATAATAAAATGAGTACAAACAATATGGATAGATTTGAATTCAGATGTATCAGACCGGAGGAGACACCGCAGGCAATAGAAATCGAGCAGATCTGCTTCCCGCCAAATGAGGCATGTTCCCCGAAGAGTCTGACAGAGAGAATAAAGCAACAGCAGAAACATTTCTGGTAGCTGAGGATAAGGAAACTGGAAAGCTGGCTGCATTTCTTAATGGAGTTCCTACAGATGAGGATGCTTTCAGAGATGAATTCTTCACAGATATTTCTCTGATAAATCCGGAAGGAAAAAATATTATGCTTCTGGGCCTGGATGTCCGTCCGGAATATCGTATGCAGGGTCTGGGCCGTGATTGGTATCCAGATATAGTCAGAGAGAAGCACAAAAAGGACGAAAGAAACTTTTCCTCACCTGTCTGGATGAAAAAAGTGAAGATGTATGAGAAATTCGGCTTTACAGATCTGGGTCAGGCAAACTCCACCTGGGGCGGAGGAAACCTGGCATGCCATGAGCATTGAGATTGGAAAATAATTAACGAGCAGAACAGACAGGAGAGTGTACAATGAGCCTATATGCAATCGGTGATTTTCATCTTTCGTTTACAGTCAATAAACCTATGGATGTATTTGATAAAAGATGGAAGAATCATGTGGCTAAGATCGAGAAGCACTGGAAGAGAAAAGTAACAGAGAATGATACAGTGGTGATACCGGAGATCATTCCTGGGGGAGAGATCTTGCAGAGTGTCAGGCGGATCTGGATTTTATTATGGCTCTGCCAGGCAGGAAGATTCTGCTTAGGGGAAATCACGATATGTTCTGGGATGCGAAGAAAACAGAAGATCTGAATGAGATGTTCAGGGGAAAGCTGGAATCTTGCAGAATAATTTTTATACATATGAGGATTATGCGTTGGTGGGAACTAAAGGTTACTGCTATGAAGGAAAAGACAGCTATGAGCATTTCCTGAAGATCCGAGAGCGGGAACTGGGGCGGCTGCGCTGTTCATTTGAAGCGGCAAAGACAGCAGGATATGAGAAGTTTATCATGTTTCTTCATTATCCGCCAACCAGTATTGGAGAAATGGAGAGTCCGTTTACCCTGATGGCACAGGAGTTTGGCGCCGAGAAGGTAATCTATTCTCACTGTCATGGAGAGAAGCGGTATGATGACAGCTTTAAAGGCTATGTGGATGGAATAGAGTACAAGCTGGTGTCAGGTGATTATCTGAATTTTAAACCGGAGCTGGTTTTACGCTAATTATATTGTCTGGAAAAATCCTGGGAAGTATTATACTTTTCAGGATGATTTATGTGCTTTGAGAGAAAATATCTTCGGGGAGAAATGAGAAAATGAAGATTTACTACAGAGAGAAATCTGGCGGGATTGAGATTTTGCGGTGTTTTGGAATAGAGGGCAGATTGAGATTCCGGGAATGATAGAGGATAAATTGGTGGTCAGTGCGGCACCCTATGCATTTTCCAGCCATATGGAAGAGAAGGAAGAACTGAAAAATGCCTGCCTGTGGGAAGTGTCAGATGGTCTTGGATTTGGCAGAGAAGAACATGTTCTGGCAGGAAATGACGTGGAGGAGATTGTTTTCCTCACACTTTAAAAGAGATTGGACGATATATTTTTATGGCTGCGGAAATCTGAAAAAAGCTGGAGTTTTCTGACAGCCTGATGCAGATAGGCTGTGGTGCATTTACAGGCTGCCATGCATTGGAGAAGCTGACTGTCCATATGAGACAGGGAAAGAAGTCAGGAGTTAAGGAAATGCTGGGCGAGATGTGGCAGAGGATTGATGTGAACTTTCTTTATGAGTATGAAAAAGATGGCATAGAAAAATCAGATATAATGCATCGCAGAGAAAATAAATCAGAGGCGAGGCTTGTATTTCCGGAGCATTATGATGAGGCGGTTGAGAACACTCCGGCGCGTATTCTGTATACGGAATATCATGGATCAGGAAGTAATTACAGACAGTGTTTTTATGATAAGGAGCTGAATTATCAGGAATATGACAGGCTTTTTGAAATGGCGGTGGCCATGGATAAGCTGGAGGTTCTGGTGGATATGTCATTTGGCAGACTGGAGTTTCCCTATGGACTGACCGGGAAAGCCAGGGAGAATTACAGGGAATATATCCGTAAGAATCTGGGAGATATTGCAGAATATCTGGTAAAGCAGGAGGATATGCACAGATTGGAAATGATATCCTCGCAAAAACTCTGGACACTGGAAGGAATCGATTCTGCGCTGGATTGTGCATCTAAGAGAAAAGAAACGGAAGTATCCGCATTTCTGATGAATGAAAGAGCAAATCTGGTGGATAACCAGGCAGAAACTACAGAAAAACTTTTGAATAGAAAAAATATAATGAGAAAAAAGAGGTTTGAACTGTGATAGATATAGAGGAAAATAAGGATGGAGCCAGAGGATAAAACACAGGAAATAGCAGAAAGAGCAGAGCGTCTGCAGGAGATCGGCAGCAGTATTCTCAGGGCTGCGAGGGATGAATTATATCTGGGAATGCGGTTTTTGGATGTGGCGCTGAGCAGTTTTTCTTATCAGATGGATGGTCAGATCCAAGGGTTTGGAACTGACGGAAGAGTGATGTATTTCCAGCACAGATGCTGGGAGGTTTATATAGAGAGAACAGGATTCTGGTGAACAGAGGGTATCTGCACATGGTATTCCACTGTATTTTCCGGCATTTTGCATGGAGAGGTGCAGAAGGCAGGAAGAGGGCAGACGATGAAATTACAATCCAGGAACGTATGCGTGATCTGAGTTGTGACATTGCAGTGGAGCATATGATAGATGGGATGAACTATCGGAGTATCCGTTTCTCACGTAGTCTTCTGCGAAGGGAAACCTACCGTCTCCTTGAAAAAGAGGGCAAAACTCTTAATGCACAGAGAGTGTATAAAATATTGTCAGAATGGAATCTGAGTGAAAAGGATCTTACAAATCTGGAACAGGAATTTCGCACAGATGACCACAGATACTGGGAAAGTAAGAAACCGGACCAGAAACCGAATCCCATGCTCAGCCGCAAATGGGGGAGATCAATGATGGAATCGAGACGGATCTGGAAACATTTTCACAGGAGGCAGGTGAGCGGGACGGAGATTTCCTGGCGCAGATAAAAACAGAGAACAGAAGCCGGTATGATTACAGAGAATTCCTGCGGAAATTTTGCAGTTTTTCATGAAGAACTGGCAGTGGATGATGACAGTTTTGATTACAATTTCTATACCTATGGTCTGCGTCTCTATGGAAATATGCCGCTGATCGAACCACTGGAATCCAAAGAAGTTAAGAAGATAGAGGAGTTCGTGATCGTCATCGATACCTCCATGTCCTGTTCGGGAGAACTGGTGAGAAAGTTTCTGGAAGAACCTATGGTGTACTTAGTGAAAGCGAGAACTTTTTTACGAAAATAAATGTGCACATCATTCAGTGTGATGAGAAAGTCCACACAGATAAAAAGATTACTTCTCAGAAAGAAATGAAAGATTATATGGAACACCTGGAACTGTATGGAGATGGCGGAACAGACTTCAGACCTGCATTTGAATGGGTGGACAAACTGTTGGAACAGCATGAATTTCATAACCTGAAAGGATTGATCTATTTTACAGACGGATTCGGAATTTACCCGAAGAAAATGCCGCCATATAAGACTGCGTTTGTGTTTATGCAGGATAATTACAGAGATGTGGATGTACCTGTATGGGCCATGAAACTGATTTTGGATGAGGATGATTTTGATAAGTCAGACAGGTAATGAAATAAAAAACTGAGTAAAAGTAAGAAGTGTTCAGCGGGAAAGGATTTACATTATGGATATAAAACGAGCAAAACAGGAGATAAAAGACTCAATAGAAGCATACCTTGCGAAGGATGAATTTGGGGAATATCTGATCCCTGCCATACGCCAGAGACCGATTCTCCTTATGGGGGCACCGGGAATCGGTAAGACGCAGATCATGGAACAGATCGCCAGGGAATGTAAGGTAGGTCTGGTATCTTATACCATCACCCATCACACCCGCCAGAGTGCAGTAGGATTGCCGTTTATCAAAGAGAAAACCTTTGGGAATGAGAGTTTTTCTGTCACAGAATATACTATGAGTGAGATTATTGCCTCTGTCTATGAGAAGATGGAGAAGACGGGACTGAAAGAAGGGATTCTTTTTATTGATGAGATCAACTGCGTCTCAGAAACTCTGGCACCTATGATGCTGCAGTTCCTTCAGGGAAAGACTTTCGGCAATCAGAAAGTACCAGAAGGATGGGTGATCGTGACAGCAGGAAATCCACCGGAATATAATAAATCGGTCCGTGAATTTGACGTGGTAACCCTCGACCGAATCAAGAGAATTGATGTACAGCCGGACTTTGAGGTATGGAAAGAGTATGCTTATGAGCAGAGAATCCATCCGGCAGTGATTTCTTATCTGGAGCTTCGCAGAAAGAATTTCTACAGAATGGAGAATACAGTAGATGGTCGTATTTTTGCCACCGCCAGAGGATGGGAGGATCTTTCCAGGCTGATTCAGGTGTATGAAACACTGGGAAAAGATGTGGACAGGGAAGTGGTATGTCAATATATTCAACACCCTATGATTGCGAAGGATTTTGCCGCATATCTGGCATTGTACAACAAATATAAGACAGACTATGCAGTTGAAGAATTACTGCAGGGAAAATGGACGCAGATTACCATACAGAAAATAAGAAATGCATCTTTGGACGAACACCTAAGTCTGGTGGGACTTTTAAATGGAAAATTAAGTCAGCTATTTACAGAATGTTATTTAACGGATTCTTATATAACAAAACTGTATGAATATATGGTATATTATAGAGACAACCTTGCAAATATTTCTCTGAAGGCAGTTTTGTCAGAAAGCGGAGAATGATCTGGAGTCAGCAAGAAAAGCAGAACTGCTGACTCGAAATGAGGAGAAAACGTTTCTCAGAGTCAATACTTTTCTGGAAAATATCTGGCTGAAGATGGAAGGGATAACGCAGGCCGAATGTGATATTTACGAGAAAGTAAAGGAAGCTTTTTCCAGAGAGGCAGATGGTTTGGAAAAGCAGACAGAAACGGTTTCTCAGACATTGCAGAATGTTTTTGATTTTATGGAGCAGCTTTTGGAGACAGCCAGGAAATGGTAGCATTTATTACAGAATTGAATGCAAACTTTTACAGTATCTGGTTTATCCGGGAAAATGGCTCAGATCAGTATTATCGTCATAATAAGGGACTATTGTTTGATGATAGACAGAAACTGATCCTGGGACAGATGGAGGAATTGGAAAGTACAATGAAACGGGGGGATTACGGATGGTGTCTGAATTAAGATTTGAGACAAAAAAATCAGAATGGCTGATCTGGGAAAGGAGAGCTGCGTGCCAGATCTCCTTGGAGAACTGACTATGCAGAATCAGTTGGAATTTCATCTGGACGAAACAGATGAGATCTATGAAGGATATGGACGCGTAAAAAAGTGCTTATCCATATCGGCAGAGGAACACTTATACAAGAGAACTTAAGGAGATGGAAATACATACAGCAGTTCTTGAGAACAGATATTTAAAGGCTGTATTTCTTCCGGAATTCGGAGGCAGGTTATGGGAACTCTGGGATAAATATACAGGAAGAAACCTGTTGTATACCAATGATGTTCTGCAGTTTAGTAATCTGGCAGTACGTAACGCCTGGTTTAGCGGAGGTGTGGAATGGAACATAGGTATTATCGGACATAATCCTTTTACAACTGAACCGCTTTACACCGCACAGATTGTTAATGAAGATGGGGAACCGGTTCTGCGTATGTATGAATATGAGCGTATTCGAAAAGTGACTTATCAGATGGACTTCTGGCTAGAAAAAGACAGCAGCTTTTTGAATTGCCGGATGCGTATTGTAAACGAGGGAAAAGAAGTAGTACCAATGTACTGGTGGAGTAATATGGCGGTTCCGGAATACAAAAACGGAAGAGTTGTTGTGCCGGCGGTACAGGCATTTACATCAAGAGGAACACAGGTTACGAAGGTAGATCTTCCGATGGTAGAGAATATCGATATCTCTGATTATACTGCTATAAAAAAATCCGTAGATTATTTCTTTGATATTCCGGCTGGATGTCCGAAATATATAGCAAATATAGATGAAACCGGTTATGGTTTATTGCAGATTTCGACAGAACGTTTACGTAGCAGAAAGCTTTTTTCCTGGGGAAATCAGGATGCGTCTAATCACTGGCAGGAGTATCTCACAGATAAGGCAGGACGTTATCTGGAGATTCAGGCAGGACTTGGAAAGACACAGTATGGATGTATTCCGATGGCACCTCACACAGCCTGGGAGTGGATGGAACAGTATGGTTCTGTTCAGATTTCTGAAGATGTGCTGGAGAAAGAATACAGAGAACGTACAGTTCTGGTAACCGAAAAGATTCTTGAGACAGGACTTCACGAAAAGTTGAAAGAGAAACTGGAAACATCAAAAGAGATGTCAAGAAAAAAAGCGCAGACAGTATATAGAGGAAGCGGATATGGGGCACTTGCAGTGCATGGAGAAAGTACAAAACATCTGGAATTTTCTATGAAAGCTGTAAATGAATCTCAAGCAGAAAATTCAAAAGAAGAGGCAGTTTTGGAAAAATGGAAGCATTTTTTTGAAACAGGAATTTTGCATTGTCCGAAACCACTGGAAGCACCAGATGAATTTATGATAGATGAGACAAATGTAGATTTTCTGGAAGCTCATATGGAAGAAAATGCACAGAACTGGTATGCGTACTATCAGCTTGGGCTGGGATATTATCGAAAAGAAGACTACGGGAAGGCAGAGAAAGCTTTTGAGGATTCGCTCAAATTGAGAGAAAGTGCATGGGCATTCCATGGTCTTAGCTGTGTAAACTGATGCAGAATGAAAAGGATCAGGCTGGCAGATATATCCTTCAGGGAATGGCGTTTGAGCGAAAAGAACTGTCCTATCTGAAAGAAGGATTCAGAATTCTTTTGCTGGCAGAGAAATATGAAGAATTAAGTCATTTCTATCGGAAATTGGATAAAGAAGAACAAGAAGACAGCAGACTGAAACTGGGGTATGTCCAGGCACTTCATGGCTGAAACAAGATAAAAAGGCGCTTGATCTACTGGAAAGTAAAGGCGGTCTCATACCAGAGGATATTCGTGAAGGAGAGGATTCCCTGGGGAAAGTCTGGAAAGAATTGTATAAAAGTGTCTATAAAAAGAGGGAAAACTTCCACATAAATTTAATTTCCAGGCAAATTAGCATTGGATTTTCAGATAAATAGTGGTATGCTGATGGATAGAAAGATGATTTGAGATAAAGAATCATACAGGAAACGAGGAGGAATATAAAATGGAACTTGAAGTATTAAGAAAAGATATGGTTGCAGCTATGAAAGCTAAGGATAAAGTGACAAAAGGAAGCGGTGTCTTCTCTGATTGCGGCAGTAAAGAAAGTGGCTATTGATGAGGGATGTCGTGATGAGATCAAGAGTGATCTGGTCGACAGAGTAATCCTGAAAGAGCTGAAAACTGTAAAAGAACAGCTGGATACCTGCCCGGAGAGTCGTGAGGATCTGAAGGCTGAATATCAGGCAAGATATGATGTGATTGCTAAATATGCTCCAAAGCAGATGGATGCTGCAGAGATTAAAGCATATCTGGAAGAGAAGTTTGCAGAGGTTCTTGCAACAAAGAATAAGGGACAGATCATGAAGGCTGTTATGGCTGATCTGAAGGGAAAAGCAGACGGTAAGGTGATTAATCAGGT
>ENA-OQLB01001315-OQLB01001315.1-human-gut-metagenome-genome-assembly--contig:-NODE-1315-length-10845-cov-1.620452_pt1 | contig 10845 bp, 16 predicted proteins | sample MGYA00242656_ERZ504813 | MGnify/ENA primary metagenome ERZ504813 (study PRJEB26092, sample SAMD00036388) | human gut metagenome | host: Homo sapiens | study: EMG produced TPA metagenomics assembly of... | reverse complement strand
TAAACAACCATCGGATCCGACAGACTCAAATCCATTCGTATTCGAGATATCATATGCCTCCATGCGGCGGATATCCGAATCCCGATCAGTTTTCAATCTCCCGGACTGCTCCGATGGTCCTTCCCTCTTCTCTTTTCAGACGTTCTCTGTCTTTACTGAGAACCAGGGTTGCATTGTTGGCAGCCTAGTTCCACCATGCTTTTCCTTCGTGCCTTTTTTCGGCACGCGGATATTGACTTTCCCCTCCTCGTTTTACACTCAGCCATTCTTCCAGAAGCGAGGCATCTTCAATCTCTTCCTGCAGCATCAGTTCGCCCGGAATAAACGGCGTCCCCGCATAATACTGCTTGATAAAACTATCCAGGATCTCACCGCAGGTCTCTCCCTTGGAAATCCGAAGATAGAAGTGATCCCTTCCGATCAGGCGGCCTCCCCGGATAAAAAATACCTGAACGACCGCATCCTCCTCTTGTATTGCTGCTGCAAGAATATCTCTGTCCTCTCCGCTGCTGTCTGTGATTTTCTGCTTCTGAGCAATCTTTTTTACGCTTCCGAGCAGTTCTCGATACTCTATGGCTTTCTCAAATTTCAGTTCTTCCGAAGCCTTCTGCATCTTCTCTTCCAGATCCTTCAAAATCCCGTCAAAATTTCCATTCAGAAAACGGATCACTTCTGAGATAGCTTTTCCATATTCTTCTTTTGAAATATACCCCTGACAAGGCGCATCACATTGCTTGATATGGTAATTAAGGCAAGGGCGCTCTTTCCGATGTCTTTTGGCAGATTCCGGTTGCAGCTGCGGACATGATACAACTTGTGAAGCAGATCAATCGTATCTCTGACTGCCTGCCCGCTTGTATACGGTCCAAAATATTTTGCCTTGTCTTTGAGCATCTTTCTTGCCAGCATCACTCTCGGAAAGTCTTCATTTACTGTCACCTTGATAAACGGATATGTCTTATCATCCATCAGCATGGTATTGTATTTCGGATGATGCTCTTTGATCAGATTGCATTCCAGTACCAGTGCCTCCAGTTCTGAATCTGTGACAATGTACTCAAATCGGCGGATATGCGTCACCATCTGCTCAATCTTCACACCTTTATTCCGGCTGGTTTGAAAATACTGACGCACCCGGTTTTTCAGGCTGATCGCCTTTCCTACATAGATGATATGATCCCGTTCATCATGCATAATATAAACGCCCGGTTTTGCCGGGAGTTTTTTCAATTCTTCCTGTATATCAAAATTATAATTTTCCATGCCATTTATTATAAATGCTTTTGAAAAAAAGGACAAGATAAAAATCCTGTCCTTCTCTGTCTCATTTATTCTTCTGTAAACTCGGGACCTTCTTCCGATTCTTTAATACCTTCCTGGTCCTTACTTTCCTCCGGCATCCAAACTTCCTGTGCCGGTTCTTCCACAGGTTTCATCGCGATTCTGGCTTCTTTCTTTGTTTCCGGTTCTTCGCTCTCTTCGATCCCCTGCACCTTTCTTAAAATCTTCATAAATTCTTTTCCGGTGATCGTCTCTTTCTCGATCAGGAATTCTGAAATCTTATCCAGTGCTTCTCTGTTTTCCCGAAGCAGGCGTTTTGCCTCTTCATATGCAGCCTTGAGCATCTCCATTACTTCAGCATCAATCTCCGCTGCCGTCGCTTCTCCACAGTTCATCACCGCACGGCCATCCAGATAACGGCTCTGTACAGACTCTAACCCGATCAGGCCAAACCTCTCAGACATTCCGTACTGTGTGATCATTGCTCTGGCAACCTTTGTCGCCTTTTCAATGTCGTTGGACGCACCTGTCGTCACCGTATCAAACACAACTTCTTCCGCCGCACGACCAGCCAAAAGTCCGACCAGCATTGCTTCCAGCTCTTTCTTAGTGTTTAAGAACTTCTCTTCTTCCGGCGTCTGCATCACATATCCAAGCGCTCCCATGGTTCTTGGCACAATCGTGATCTTCTGTACCGGCTCCGCATCTTTCTGCAGTGCGCTGACCAGTGCATGCCCCACTTCATGGTAAGATACGATCCGGCGCTCTTCCTCATTCATGATACGGTCTTTTTTCTCTTTTCCTACAAGAACTACTTCCACAGCTTCAAACAGATCTTTCTGGCTGACAACCTGTCTGCCATGCTTTACCGCTGTAATCGCAGCTTCGTTGATCATATTGGCAAGATCCGAGCCAACTGCACCTGATGTAGCAAGCGCGATCGCCTCCAGATCCACCGTCTCGTCCATCTTGACGTCCTTGGAGTGTACTTTCAAAATGTCCACACGGCCTTTTAAATCCGGCTTATCTACGATGATTCGTCTGTCAAAGCGCCCCGGACGCAAAAGTGCCGGATCAAGTACTTCCGGACGGTTGGTCGCTGCAAGTAACAGCAGACCTTTGTTCGTATCAAATCCATCCATCTCTGCCAGAAGCTGGTTCAGTGTCTGCTCGCGCTCATCATTGCTTCCCATGGCATTGTCACGGCTCTTACCGATCGCATCGATCTCATCAATAAATACAATACACGGCGCCATCTGCTGAGCTGTTTAAACAGGTCACGCACACGGGATGCACCGACTCCCACATACATCTCTACAAACGCAGAACCTGAAAGGGAGAAGAACGGCACCTTCGCTTCTCCTGCAACTGCCTTGGCAAGCAGCGTCTTACCTGTTCCCGGAGGTCCCACCAGAAGCGCACCCTTTGGCAGTTTTGCTCCGATTCCGGTATATTTGCCCGGATTATGCAGAAAATCTACGACTTCCTGCAGGGATTCTTTTGCCTCGTCCTCTCCTGCAACATCCTGGAATGTTACCCCGGTCTGCTTTTCAACATATACCTTGGCATTGCTCTTTCCGATTCCCATCATACCGCTGCCTTTTGACATCCTCTTCATCACAAAATTCATTAAAAGGAATATCAGGATCAGCGGAAGGATCGCCGTGATAAATACTTCGAATATCAGCGAAGACATCGTATCCGGTATATTCTGTTCATACTCTACTCCCGCATCGTACAAACGCTGGGAAAGTGTATCATCTTTTACCGCGCCTGTATAATAGTCAGGTTCTCTCTCTCCTCCCGCCGTCTTTTCTTCAATCTGCTCAAGAAGCTCTGCGGTTGCTGTATTTTCTTCCTGGTTTTTCTTGATTGCTTCTTTTCTCGCTTCATCTGTGAGCGTAATATAGATTTTGGCAGAATCGATCGTTACTTTTTCTACTTTTTTCTCATCTACCATCTTTAAAAACTTATCGTAGCTGATCTCCTGCGGGTCGCTCCCCTGCATCAGCGAAAACAGTCCCATAACGAGAAACGCCGTCAGCAGTGTCGTCACAAGAATGACGCCCCATCTGACGGTTGTTTTTGGGATTGTTCTTATTATTTCTGTTGTTTTGATTGTCCATTCTTTTCCTCCTAAAGTCCACTATCCCCATTATAAATACAGGTTTCCCATAAATCAATAAAAACATTGTGAAAATATTGTAAACTCATCCCTGTTTATAGTATACTGTATCAGAAAAGGGTAAAACTTCTGTTTTCCCTTCTTGTCACACGTAATACTAAATTGATAGAGGAATGAAATCATGAAAATTGGATTTGATAACGAAAAGTATTTAAAAATGCAGTCAGAGCATATCCGCGAACGCATCAATCAGTTTGATAACAAACTGTATCTCGAGTTCGGCGGAAAACTGTTCGACGACTACCACGCTTCCCGCGTTCTTCCGGGATTTGAGCCTGACAGCAAGCTCCGCCTTTTAAAACAGCTCAGTGACCAGGCAGAGATTGTCATTGTCATCAGCGCAAAGGATATCGAGAAAAATAAAGTCCGCGGCGATCTTGGTATCACTTATGATTCTGACGTACTCCGTCTGATGGATTCTTACCGCGACAACGGTCTGTATGTGGGCAGTGTCGTGATCACACAATATTCCGGTCAGGAAAGTGCCTCTTTATTCCGCCACCGTCTGGAAAATATGGGAATCCGTGTATACCAGCACTACTGTATCAACGGCTACCCTTCCAATATCCCGCTGATCGTCAGTGATGAAGGATACGGTAAAAATGACTATATCGAAACTTCCCGTCCGCTTGTCATCATCACAGCCCCGGTCCTGGAAGCGGAAAAATGGCAACCTGTCTGTCTCAGTTATATCATGAGCACAAACGCGGGATTCATGCAGGATATGCCAAATTTGAGACATTCCCGATCTGGAATCTGCCGCTGAAGCATCCGGTAAATCTGGCGTATGAAGCGGCTACAGCAGACCTCAACGATGTGAATATGATCGATCCGTTCCATCTGGAGGCCTATGGAAAGACAACCGTCAACTACAACCGTGATGTTGAGATCTTCCCGGTTTTAAACACGATTTTTGAAAAGATTTACGGAAAGAGCCCATACAAATCTCCAACCGATATGGGTGTAAATATGGCTGGAAACTGTATCTGTGACGATGCTGTATGCTGTGAAGCATCCCGCCAGGAGATCGTTCGCCGTTACTATGATTCCCTCAACTCTCTTCTGAAAGGAAACAGTCCGGAAGAAGAAGCACAAAAAATCGAGTTGCTGATGAATCAGGCCAATGTGACGATCGAAGACCGCCACGTTGTTGCAGCTGCCTTAAAACGTGCGGAAGAGACACATACGCCTGCTGCTGCTCTGGAACTGGATGACGGCCGTATCATCACCGGAAAGACCTCGAATCTTCTCGGTGCCTCCGCTGCCCTTCTTCTGAATGTGATCAAAGAACTGGCCGGGTTGAAACACGAGCTGCATATTATTTCACCGGAATCGATCGAGCCGATTCAGAAACTGAAAGTGGACTATCTGAAAAGACAAAACCGAGACTTCATACTGATGAAGTACTTATCGCACTTTCTGCAAGCGCTGCCACCAACCCGGATGCCAGACTTGCACTTCAGCAGCTTTCAAAATTAAACGGATGTCAGGCTCATACTTCCGTTATGCTGTCCGATGTTGATATCCGCACCTTCAAACGTCTCGGCGTCCAGCTACATGTGAAGCTGTCTATGAGACGGATATAATTACCATTAAAAGCGATCCTCTCCTGATGGGAGAGGATTTTTTTAATAAAAGAGGAAATATTTATTGTTCATAAAAAAGTACTTGTATTTTTTCGCAAAAAGAGAGTATACTCTTTTTTTAATATTTTTATTCACATCATATGAGGAGGATCACTATGGCAGTAAAATATGTATTTGTGACCGGTGGAGTTGTTTCAGGACTAGGAAAAGGGATTACAGCCGCATCACTCGGCAGGCTTTTGAAAGCCCGCGGATATACGGTGACTATGCAGAAATTCGACCCTTACATCAATATTGATCCGGGAACCATGAATCCGGTACAGCACGGAGAAGTATTCGTAACCGATGACGGAGCCGAAACGGATCTGGACCTGGGACATTATGAACGTTTTTATCGATGAAAATCTGACAAAAAATTCCAATGTCACAACCGGAAAGATTTATTGGTCTGTCTTACAGAAGGAACGAAGAGGTGATTTCGGCGGCGGAACCGTGCAGGTTATCCCACACATCACCAATGAGATCAAAAGCAGATTTTACCGAAATCCTTCTGCTGAAAATACAGAAATCGCGATCATTGAAGTGGGCGGAACTGTCGGTGATATCGAAAGCCAGCCTTTCCTGGAATCCATTCGTCAGTTTCAGCATGAAAAAGGACGTGATAACGTCATTTTGATCCATGTAACCTTAATTCCATACCTGAGAGCCTCTCAGGAAATGAAAACAAAACCTACACAGGCCAGTGTCAAAGAACTTCAGGGCATGGGAATCCAGCCGGATATTATCGTATGCCGTTCCGAACATCCGCTGGATAACGGAATCAAAGACAAGATTTCCCTGTTTTGTAACCTTCCGGCAGATCACGTTCTTCAAAACCTGGATGTGGATTATTTATACGAAGCACCTCTGGCAATGGAAAAAGAACATCTTGCACAGGTTGTATGCGAATGTCTCCATCTGGACTGTCCAAAACCGGATTTAAGTGACTGGGAAACTATGGTAGACAATCTAAGACACCCGGTTTCCAAAGTCCGCATCGCACTGGTCGGAAAATATGTTCAGCTGCACGATGCCTATATCAGCGTGGTAGAAGCTTTAAAACACGGCGGAATCTACAGCCACACGACTGTTGAGATCAAATGGGTGGATGCCGAGACAGTGACTCCTGAAACCGCAGATGAGATTTTTAAGGATGTAACAGGAATCCTGGTTCCCGGCGGATTTGGTCACCGCGGTGTGGAAGGCAAGATCGAAGCATCCGCTACGCCCGCACACACAAAATTCCGTTCCTCGGTATCTGTCTTGGAATGCAGCTTGCGATCGTAGAATTTGCCCGCAATGTGATCGGTTTCCACGATGCACACAGTCTGGAACTAAATCCATCCACTACACATCCGGTGATCCACATCATGCAGGATCAGATCGGTATCGAAGATATCGGCGGAACACTTCGCCTGGGTGCTTATCCATGTATTCTGGACAAAACTTCCAAAGCATATGAGGTCTACCAGAAAGAAGAAATTCAGGAACGCCACAGACATCGCTATGAAGTCAACAATGATTACCGTGAAGTTCTGACCGAAAACGGCATGAATCTGTGTGGCCTTTCTCCAGACGGCAAGATCGTTGAAATGGCAGAGATCAAAGATCATCCGTGGTTTATCGCAACACAGGCGCATCCGGAATTAAAATCCCGTCCGAACAAACCACATCCACTGTTCAAAGGATTTGTGGAAGCTGCGGCGGCACTTGACAAACACTAATATATACAGACTGATCTCTTCCTGAAGTTTCATACCAGGATACAACCCGATTTCCCAAATGGTTCCGATTCCTGTTGTTTCCAGAACAAGGTACACATAATACAGAAAAATAAAAACCCAGATCATATGTATAAAATTAGTTCTCTGATGAAATCCTTTCGTTTGAATCAGGACATACAGCATACATGGCAGCAGAATACAAAATAACGGATACAGTACAAAAATCATATTTTGCATAATAAGGGCAACTCCTTTCACTATCAATATGTATCCAGATGGGTATACTCATTCAGGCATCCCGTAATACATAACTGCGGTGGGCGGACTTTGTCCGACAATGTATACTGTATCAGATAAGTTTTAAAAATCGAAAAAAAGATTCTTAAGCTTTTCTGAAATGATGCTGATTTTATTTTTTTGATTGTCTACTTGACGGGGAGCAGTTCATACTAATGTCAACTTTTTATTCCACCTTCATATTCTCTTCAAAAACATGATCATATTTGTTTTTTATGGACTGCTTTGATTTGGATCATAATATAAATCATGTTTTCCATAAGAGAAATGATTCTTTAACTTCATGAAATTTCAAAAAGCGCCACGAAGCAGATTCTTCCATCTGCCTCGCAGCGCTTCTTTCTATCTTCCATTTTACTTTTCTGCTTTTTTAGCCTTTCTCACAAGCCCATGCTTCACAATCCTCACCGCTCCCCATGCAGCAAACGCCCCCACAACAGCTCCACCAAGCACATCCGTCGGATAATGCACGCCCACATACAACCTGGAAAGTGAGATCAGCACTGCCAGAATTACAAGCGGAATCCCCCACTTTCTCTCCAAAAACGGATACATCGCCAACGCTGCTCCAATAGAGGCACAGGTATGTCCGGAAGGAAATGAAAAATCTGACTGCGGCTCGATCAAAAGCTTTAGTCCTTCCACCACTTCATACGGGCGGATTCTTGCAATGATGTTTTTGAGTGCCACATTTGTGATCAATGCTCCGATCGCCAGTGCCGCCAAAGCGGCAATTCCTGCTTTTCTTGTCTTTTTCGGAATCAGAAGTACGATTCCCAAGATAATCCAGAACCATCCTGCATCCCCCAGATGTGTGATCGTCTTCCAGAATCCGTCCATCCACACCTGTCTGATATGCTCCTGAATAAACAACAACGCCTGTCCATCCCATTGTAAAATTGCTTCCATTCACCTCTCCTTCTCCTATACCAAATCCTGTTCTTCAAATAACGCATCCACAACTGCTTCATACAGTTTCAACTTTTCTGCTTTTTTAATTTTCTTGGCATACTTCTCATACTGCGTAAACAACGGCGCCATATAAAACCACAGCTCTTTCATCTTGAAGAGTACCGTTTTCTCCCCAAAAAGAACTTCCTGATATTCCCGGTAAAGTTCATCATGAAATGCCCGGATCCTGTCTTTTTCAACCGGTATGCCTTGTCTGATCTTCCGAACCAGCCCCGGATTTTTCAGGATTCCTCTTCCGATCATCACAGATGGTACCTCCTGGAAACGGTTACAGATTATTTCATATTCCTCTTTTGTGCAAATATCCCCATTGTAACAGAGTGGATTTTTACTGTTTTTGACCGCATATTCAAACATTTCCAGATTCGGAGTGTTCTTATAGAAATCTGTCTGGATCCGCGGATGAATGATCAACTCCTCCATTGGATACTGATTGTAAATTTCCAGAAGCCGGATCCATTCTTCCGGGCTCTCCTTGCCAATCCGTGTCTTAACCGAAATACGGATCGGTGTCTTTTCAAAAAGCTCTTCTAAGAATGCATTCAATCTGTCCGGCTCTGCCAGAAATCCAGCCCCTCTTCCTTTGCTCACCACGGTTTTTGACGGACATCCCAGATTCAGATTGACTTCCTCATACCCGTATTCCCCCCAGCCTTTCTGCCGTCTTTATAAAATCCTCCGCCGAATTGGTCAAAATCTGAGGAATCGCACACATCCCCTGATTGTGCATGGGTAAGATATCGTTCTTTTCCCTGGAACTGAGCTTTCCTTTCTGATTCGGTTTAATAAACGGAATAAAATATTTGTCAATTCCTCCAAAATAGTGTTCATAAGCCTTTCTATACACATATCCGCTGATTCCTTCCAGCGGTGCAAAATAAAATTTTTCCACAACATTCTCCTGATTCTTTTTTGTTTCGCTCCATTATAGCATATATTCTTTTATTTGACACCCATCTGTCAAAAAACGGACTCCGAAGAGTCCGCTTCATTTTGACAATATTACATCAATTTTGTATCTTCCAGTTTTTCTATAAACAATTCGTTCAGGCGAATCACCGGTTTTCGAAGCACCATCCCAAAAACAAGGGATGCCAGAAGGAACAGACACATGATTCCCAATTCTGCCCAGTACGTATACTGATGGAATCCGGCAACACATTCCCGCATAGCTGTCATACTGTGCGTAAATGGAAGAAACGGATAAATCTTCTGGAAGATTTCCGGCGCCACTTCGATCGGGAACGTACCGCCTGATCCTGCCACCTGCATAACCAGAAGAACCACACAGATTGCTTTCCTACATCTCCAAATGATACCGTGAACGTATAAATAATATTCACATATACCACACTGCTTACCCAGCCTGCCAGAAGGAACAAAAACGGATGCTCACACTGGATTCCAAGGAAATACAGATCTCCCAGACAGATCAGGCCGCTCTGGATCAGTCCCAGCACGAGGAACAGCAGGTATCTGCCCAGATAGATCTGATGCGGCTTCAATGGCGCAAGCGCTCTTTTTAAATTTTCCGAAGCTGTCACTTTCATCATTGCTACCAGGATGATCCCGCCTACCCAGATAGAGAGTGTAGAATAGAACGGCGCCATGGCTGATCCATAATTTTCTACCGGATACAAGGCTTTTGTCTGCATTCTTACCGGCGCAGACACAAAGCTGCTGATTACTTCCGGGCTGCTTCCAAGCACATTTTTTAATGTCTCCACATTTCCGTCCTGTGCTGCCGTATCCAGCTTTTCTGCTGCCTGGTTTACCTTTTCTGCCGTCTCTGTCAAAAGGGAAGCAGATGTATCCAGTGTTGTTTTCATCTTCTCCAGACCGGATCCTGCATCCTTCGCCAGTTTTTCCACATCTTCGACTCCATTGTCCATACTGGTGAACAAAGACTGCACTGCACTGCTGGTATCCCCCAGTGTGCCAAACATGGTATTGATCTGTGTTTTACGTTGTTTTCATAATCCGAACGGATCCCCGAGATCTGCTGAGAACCCTGCTTCACCAGCTGATCCAGCTGTACCTGATAGTTTCCCGCATCACTTGCAGTCTCCGTAATCTTTGCCGCCGCTTCATTCAATTTATCCCTTACCGCTTCCTGGTGGGCAATGGATTCATTCAGGTTTCCGATGATCGGCTGGAGCAGATCCGAAGCAAGCGGAAAGGAATCTGCAAGCTGCTGCACACTGTCTCGAAATCCCGTATAGCGGTCAATCATAACCTGTACTTCGGATGCCACGCTGTTGAGTGCCCCTGCTGTTGCTCCCGCACCCGTGGATATCGAAGAAAATGCATTGTTGATCTGTCCGGATATGGCATCATAGCACTGACTTCCCTGTGCCAGTACCTGATTGACACTCTCTGTTGTTCCCGACACTGCGCTTCTTAATGAGTCAACAGAATTTCCGGTCTCATTCAGAAGTGACAGATTTGTTTCCGTATTCTGCCCCGCTTTATTTAAAATATCTGCAGTGGCATCCAGCATCTGCTGCATGGAAACCGTCAGGTTCGAAAACGCCTTCACCGTACCGGCTGTTGAATCCAGATCCGCTCCGATCTTCCGGATATTTTCTGTCAGATTCTGTGCTGCTGCCTGTGCGCCGTCACTGCTGGTCACTTCTGAGATTGTATCCAGAAGATCCAGTCCCACCTGCGCCGCTGTTTTTACAAAAATCTCATCGATCTGCTGCTGTACGGCACTTGCTCCCTTGTCAGTCACTTTTGGAGCAATGGCATTTTCTTTTTC
>ENA-OQLB01001314-OQLB01001314.1-human-gut-metagenome-genome-assembly--contig:-NODE-1314-length-10845-cov-2.021459_pt1 | contig 10845 bp, 10 predicted proteins | sample MGYA00242656_ERZ504813 | MGnify/ENA primary metagenome ERZ504813 (study PRJEB26092, sample SAMD00036388) | human gut metagenome | host: Homo sapiens | study: EMG produced TPA metagenomics assembly of... | reverse complement strand
TTCCAGTTCAAATCTCTGCCGCCTCCTGCAGCGCTCTTGGAAGTGATTCCACATAAGTCTTACCAGAATGATATTAAACGGCTGAATGATCGTCGGGATCACGTACACCCAGAATGTGTTCGTCAAATTTAAGTTTTTCATTGTGATAAACATCGGGATCAGACCTGCATTGAAATACATCGTAATAACTACAAACCGATACCAGAATTTTCGCTTCCACATTCTTTCCTGCGTAAACATAAATCCCAGAAATGCTGTTGCCATTACAGTAAGTGCTGTTCCGATGACCGTCTTTCCTATGGATACAAGAGCTGCACTTCCCAGACCATTTAACTCCAACAGTGCTTTATAGTTGCTCAAATGCACGCCTTGCGGCAGAAGTTGATCGCACCCGATGCGCTCAGATTGTTGGCACTGATCGTATTGATGATCATATAATAAAATGGATAGATACAGATCAGTGTGAATACCCCGAATAACAAATAATTGAACACATTGAATGCCTTATCACCGGCAGAGAGTTTTTTTCTTTTTGCTTTTATCTGACTCATTTTATCTCCCTCCTAAATCATAGATTCGCCGCGTGTTTTCTTTGACACAAAGTTACATACACTCAGCAGTGCTACACTGATGATACTCTTTAGCATACTGATCGCAGTTGCAAGCGAATAGCTGCTTCCTGTCATACCAATGTTGTATACATACAGATCCAGTACCTGAATGTGTTCTTTATTAAACGAGTTCTGGAATACAAAATACTGATCCAGTCCGTTGTTCAAAAGTTGGAGATGGCCAGCATCAGCATAATAAAGAATGTCGGCAGAAGTGCCGGAAGTGTGATGTTCTTCATCAGCTGAAAACGGTTGGCTCCATCAATACTGGCTGCCTCGTAAAGCTCCTGATCGATTCCCGCAATGGATGCCAGATAGATAATAGCTCCCCATCCGAGTCCTTTCCATGTGTTCCACAGAAGCATCCATAAATATGTATGAGAATCACTGTCCAGAAACTTCAGTGGTTCTGTGATCACTCCCAGATTCTCCAGAAGACTGTTTACCATACCTGTAGAAGAAAACAGTGCAAATGCTACGGAATAAACGAGAACCCAGCTGATAAAGTTCGGCAGTGTTGTAAACGTCTGCACAAACGTCTTGAACTTTTTGCACTTGATCTCATTTAATAAAATTGCAAATCCAAGCGGAAGAATAGATGTCAGTATTCCAAGGAAACTCATCGCAAACGTATTCTTCATAACCTGGAGCAGCTGTGTCACCTGTGTTTTGTTTGTAAAGAGCATCTTAAACCACTGCAGCCCTACAAAATCACAGTCTGCCAGGCTTCTTGGCGGTTTGTAATCAAAAAATGCGTAAATCCATCCATGCAATGGAAAATACGAAAATAAAAATACCAGAATCAAAAATGGTAAGATCCAGAGAAAATACTTAAATCCACGCTGATCTTTCGCTCTTTTTGAACTCTTGCTTCTCACAGCCAGTCCCTTCCTTTTTTCATTTCTCTAACCTCCTGTTCTCAACTGCTTTGCTTGTCTGGATTTATCCTATCATTTCATTTTCAAGATAAATACCCTAAAAATTTACACTTCTTTCATGCTTAAATTAGATTTTTTTCACACTTCCCCCGGAAATCTCTATTTTTCACTGTTATTTTGGTGCGTTTTTTTCCAGTAGTTATTTTTCTTTCTCCTTTATATAGTACAAGTATCAGATAGAAAGAAAGGACGGTCTTCATTTTTATGAATACAAAACTTGTAAATCCTGTTTTGGATTTTATCAACACACTCTGCAATTTTATTGTTTTAAATCTCATTTTTCTGATTACCTGTATCCCTGTCTTTACGATCGGAGCAGCGCTTTCTTCGTTATATTGTGTAACCATGAAAGAAGCCCGCGGAGAATATGGATATCTGGTCCGCACCTATCTGCAGGAATTTAAGAAAAATTTCAAATCCGGAACAAAAGCTTTCCTGATTCTTTTTGCAGCCGGAGCACTCCTTCTGTTTAATCTGGTGTTCTGGTTTACATTCGGAACCATTCCTGCCACTGTGATCAGCGCACTTTTATTTGTTGCATGTATTGCCTGGTTCTTTGTGTTTACATACACATTTCCGCTCATCGCACGGTTTGAAAATACAACAAAGCAGACACTTCAAAATGCATTCTGTCTGACAATGAGTCATGTAAAAGCAACACTTTTTCTGCTCCTGATCGACGCGCTGGTATTCTTTTTCTGCCTGTTTCTGGCACCGATGAAACTTCTGATGGTATTGTTTGGATTTGCATTCATCGCATACTGTCAGTCTTTTATACTGATTAAAGTCTTTGAACCTTTTGAGAACGCACTGGAAACAGATGGACACTCAGGTTCTGAAGCATAAATTAAGAACAAACTGGAGGAAAACAACATGAAATTTGGATTTTTTGATGACAAGGAGAAAGAATATGTGATCACATCTCCTGCCACTCCACTTCCGTGGATCAACTATCTTGGAAATGAGAATTTCTTCTCTTTGATTTCCAACACATGCGGAGGATACAGCTTCTATAAAGATGCAAAGCTGCTTCGCCTGACACGCTATCGCTACAACAATGTTCCTGCTGACACAGATGGCCGCTATTACTTTATCCGGCATCGCAATACAGTCTGGACACCCGCCTGGCAGCCTGTCAAAACAGAGCTTGACAGTTATGAATGCCGTCATGGACTTGGTTACAGCCGTTTTACTGCTTCTAAAAACAAAATCCAGGCGGAGCTTACTGCTTTTGTGCCGCTGAAAGAATCCTGCGAGGTCAACCGTCTGATCCTGACCAATCACAATACAACCGAGGAGACTATCGATCTGACTTCTTATGTAGAATTCTGTTTCTGGAATGCAGTAGATGACTCCACAAACTTCAGCGAAATTTAAGCTTGGCGAAGTAGAAGTCGAAAGAATCCACCATTTACCACAAAACAGAATATCGGGAACGCAGAAACCATTTTGCATACTACACAGTCAATTCACCGGTTGCAGGATTTGACACCAGCCGGGATGATTTTCTTGGAGTATACGGAAGTATCGAACATCCGGAGACTGTGTACGCGGGAATCTCTCACAACTCTGTTGCCAGCGGCGGCGCTGTGATCGGATCTCATCACTTAAAACTCACACTGAAGCCCGGGGAATCCAAAAGTCTGATTTTTGTACTGGGCTACAGTGAAAACGATCCGGAAGATAAATGGGAAGCTCCCGGCATTATCAAAAAAAGACCTTGCACATGCTGCCATCTCCCGGTTTTCTGAAGACTCCCAGGTGGAAGCTGCGCTTCTGGCATTAAAAGAATACTGGACAGATCTGCTGTCCCGTTTCTCTGTAGAAAGCAGTGAAGAAAAGCTCAACCGCATGGTCAATATCTGGAATCAGTATCAGTGCATGGTTACCTTTAATATGTCCCGTTCTGCTTCTTACTTTGAATCCGGAACCGGACGCGGCATGGGCTTTCGGGATTCCTGTCAGGATCTGCTGGGATTTGTCCATCTGATCCCAGATCGCGCCCGCCAGAGAATACTGGATATTGCAGCCACACAATTTGAAGATGGAAGTGCCTATCATCAATACCAGCCGTTAACTAAAAAGGGAAATTCTGATATCGGAAGCGGCTTCAATGATGACCCGCTCTGGCTGATTGCCGGAACTGCTGCCTATTTAAAAGAAACCGGAGATCTTAGCATTCTGGATGAAATTGTAGACTTTAACAATGATCCGTCCCTGGCCCGGCCATTAGCCGAACATTTGAAACGTTCTTTTGACTACACGCTGACTCATCTTGGACCGCACGGTCTTCCGCTGATCGGACGCGCCGACTGGAATGACTGTCTGAACCTGAACTGTTTTTCCAAAGAACCTGGAGAATCTTTCCAGACTTTCGGACCATCAGAAGGCCCTGTCGCAGAATCTGTGTTTATTGCCGGAATGTTTGTCAAATACGGAAAGGAATATGCTGATATCCAGAACCTTCTCGGAAATCATGCAGAAGCGGCACGCGCACTTGCTGCCGTAGATAAGATGTATCAGACAGTACTGGATGCGGATGGGATGGAGAATGGTTCCTGCGCGCTTACGACGCATACGGAGAAAAAGTCGGATCGAGTGAATGTGAAGAAGGAAAAATATTTATCGAGCCACAGGGATTTTGTGTGCTTGCAGATATCGGAATTGAGGAAGGATGTGCAAAACAGGCACTGGACAGTGTCGAAACATGGCTGGATACCAAATACGGAATCGTTCTTCAGCAACCTGCCTATACAAAATATTACTTAAACCTGGGAGAAATTTCTTCTTATCCGCCGGGATACAAAGAAAATGCCGGAATTTCTGCCACAACAATCCATGGATTTCGATCGCCGAAACAAGAATCCGCAGAGGAAACAGAGCGTTCGAGATTTATAAAAAGACCTGTCCTGCATATATTGAAGAAATCAGCGAGATCCACCGGACAGAACCATATGTCTACTCACAGATGATTGCCGGAAAAGATGCTCCGAAACACGGAGAGGCCAAAAACAGCTGGCTGACCGGAACCGCTGCATGGACCTTTGTCAACGTATCCCAGTATATTCTGGGAATCCGTCCGGAATTTGAAGGATTGACCATTGATCCGTGCATTCCATCCAGTCTTAGGGAATTTACCGTGACAAGAAAATTCAGAGATGCCGTCTACCACATCCACATCTGCAATCCAAACCATGTGGAATCTGGTATCGTACAAATGACTGTAAACGGCGTTCCCTATGAATCCAACTGTATCACACCGCAAAAGGATGTGCGAGAATATCAGGTTGAGATCGTTATGGGATAATATGAAAAGAAGGAAGCAATCGCTTACACGCGTCTGCCTTCCTTTCCCCTATTTATAACTCAAATCCAAAATATCTCACTGCGTTGTTGTAAGAGATATCCTGCACAATTCTTCCAAGAATCTCTTCATCTGCCGGATACTCTCCGTTTTCTACCCATCCGCCGATGAGATTGCAGAGAATCCGTCTGAAATACTCATGTCTTGTATAAGACAAAAAGCTTCTGGAATCTGTCAGCATTCCCACAAAATTACTGAGAAGTCCCAGGTTGGCAAGGGATGTCATCTGATCGATCATCCCCTGCTTGTGGTCATTGAACCACCATGCGCTTCCCTGCTGGATCTTCCTACGACACCGGCATCCTGGAAACATCCGATGATCGTTCCGATGGCTGCATTATCGTTTGGATTCAGACTGTACAGAATCGTCTTTGGCAGCTCGTCTGTTACATTCAGTGCATTGAGCAGATCTGCCAGCTGTGCAGATGGCGTATAAGTGTCAATACAGTCAAATCCCGTATCCGGTCCAAGCTTGCGGAAACGTTTTACGTCATTGTCACGTTTACATCCGTAATGAAGCTGCATTGCCCATCCCAGACGATGATATTCTCTTCCTGCATAAAGCATAAATGCAGTCTTATATTTTAATTCTTCTTCTTTGCTGATCGGCTCTCCTGCCATTCCTTTTTCAAAGATGGCTTCGATTTCTTCCTCGGAAGCAGGCACATACATGGCATAGTCCAGTCCATGATCCGATGCGCGGCATCCCATCTCATCAAAGAATTCCATGCGCTTTGTCAGGGCATTCTTCATCTCTGCAAAGGAATGAATTTCCATACCGGCTGCCTCTCCCAGTTTTTCAGGTATGCGGCAAATCCCGGCTTTTCAATCTTCATCGCCAGATCCGGTCTCCATGCAGGGAGTACCTGCACTTCAAAAGAATCATCCTCTTTTAACTGTTTGTGCCATCTTAAGTCATCCGCCGGATCATCTGTTGTACAGATCAATGTCACATTGGACTGGCGGATCAGATTTCTTGCACTCATCTGCGGGCTTTGCAGTTTTTCATTGCAAAGATTCCATACTTCTTCTGCTGTCTTCGCATTTAATGCGCCATGATATCCAAAATAGCGCTGAAGCTCCAGATGACTCCAGTGATACAGCGGGTTTCCGATCGCGCGCTCCAGTGTCTCTGCCCATTTCTGGAATTTCTCCCGATCGGACGCATCTCCGGTAATATAGCGCTCTTCGATTCCATTCGAACGCATCTGACGCCATTTGTAATGGTCACCTCCCAGCCATACCTGGGTAATATTTTCAAACTGTCTGTCCTCTGCGATTTCCTGCGGACTGATATGACAATGGTAATCTAAAACCGGCATCTTCGCTGCATAATCATGATACAGCATCTTAGCAGTTTCCGTCTCCAGAAGGAAATCCTGATCCATAAATGCTTTCATACTGCTTCCTCCTACACGTATTTTTTGAGTGTTTCGCGAACAGCTCCCGGTGCTTTTGTCATTTCTTTCAAGTATCCACATACAAGTTCTGCAAGTCCTGCTTCATATAAATCCACACCGAAAATCTGTTTCATCTTCAACACTTCTGATACTGCGCTCTCTACGTCCTGTCCTTCTTCCAACTTCAGGTCTGCAACATATGGGCAGACAGTTGTAAGCAGCGGATCCGGACTTAAATCAAATGCTTTTCCGCTGTCATCTACGCCCATCAGATAACGCAGCCATCCCGCAAATACAAGCGGAATCAGCTTCAGGTCTTTGACATCCAGTTCGTCGGATGCTGCATATGCTTTGATCGTCTCTCCAAAACGGATTGCCAGTTCTGAGAAGTATCTGTTGCAATACGCTGCGGAGTATCCGGCATAAATGGATTCGGAACACGAACCTGAAGAACTGTATCAATAAACTCTTTCGGATCCAGTACTCCCGGATTGACTACAACCGGAAGACCTTCTTTGTATCCGATTGTCTCCACTAATTTTTTGAGTTCCTCATCTTTCATTTCGTCCGAGATTTTTTCATATCCAAGCAGACATCCGAATACTGCCAGCGCTGTATGCAGAGGATTTAAGCAGGTGCAGACTTTCATCTTCTCCACTTTGTCTACTGTCTCACGCTCTGTAAACATCAGGCCGCCTTTTTCCAGTTCTGGTCTTCCGTTCGGAAATGCATCTTCGATGACAAGATATTCGCACTCTTCTGCATTTACAAATGGCGCCACATACGTATTCTTGGATGTGATCACCGGATCTAGCTCTTCAATTCCATCCTTTTTCAGAAGTTCTTCTACTGAAGCATCCGGACGTGGTGTAATCTTGTCGATCATGGTCCATGGGAATGTCACTTTTTCTTTGCAGTTTACATATGCTCTGAATCCGGCATCTGTAAGTTTGTTCTCTTCCCATTTTTCTGCAAACGTATGGATCGCCGCATACAGCTTGTCTCCATTATGAGAACAATTGTCCATGCTGACCATTGCCACCGGCTTTTCTCCTGCCTGATATCTCGCATAAAGGAGCGCTGCCACTTTTCCGATGTAACTCTTCGGAGCTTCCGGTCCGCTTACAAAGTCTGCCTCTACATCCGGAAGCAGTTCCCCTTTTCCGTTTACAAGGCTGTATCCCTTTTCTGTAATCGTAAATGTCACCATCTGCAGGGAGTCTTTGGCAAAGATCTCCTTCAGACGTGCAAAATCAGATGCATTTTCTGTGTTGACAGTCAAAGACTCTACCACACTTCCGACTACTGTTTTCTCAATGTTTCCATCTGCTTTGAGTGTCACAAGAATTGTGTAATCATCATGAGGATGGTTCATTTTTTCCACGATCTCATAGTCAAATCCCTCTGCAACGATCAGACCGCGATCCAGAATGCCGTCATTCAACAGGTTCTGTACCACATTTGCCTGAAATGCACGGAAAATATTTCCCGCACCGAAATGGATCCAGAACGGATTTTCTTTTGTCGCTTCTGTCACTTTCTCTCTGTCAAATTTTGGAAGGCGTATCCCGCCTCTTCCCATTTTGCTCTGTCTTTCAGTCCTTCTGCACTTAATCTCATGATTATCTGGCTCCTTTCTCGATTGCTTCCCACAGGCCGTTTAAGTAAGTTGCCCCCAGTGCACGGTCATAAAGTCCGTATCCCGCATTGCCACTTCATCCCAGATCATACGTCCGTGATCCGGGCGGATCGGTCCGTCAAATCCGATTTCGTAAAGAGCCTTCATGATCTCATACATATCAAATGTTCCGTCAGAAGACAGGTGTGCTGCCTCTTCAAAGTCTGTCGGAGAGTTGAATTTCAGGTTACGCACGTGTGCAAAATGGATTCTTCCTTTCAGGGAACGAATCATATCCGGAAGATCGTTCTCCAGATTTGTTCCGTAAGAACCAGAACAGAATGTCACACCATTGTGCGGGTTGTCTACCATTTCCATCATACGGAGAATGTTCTTCTTGTTGATGATGATACGAGGCAGTCCGAATACGCTCCATGCCGGATCATCCGGATGAATTGCCATGTTAATGTCATATTTGTCACAAACCGGCATAATTCTCTCCAGGAAATATTTCAGGTTTTCAAACAGTTTCTCATCATCGATCTCTTTGTACATCTCAAACAGTTCTTTGACATGCTCCATTCTTTCCGGCTCCCATCCCGGCATCACCGTTCCGTTCATATCACCTGCGATAGAATCAAACATTTTTTCCGGATCCAGTGCATCTACTGCTTCCTGTGTATAAGCAAGTACTGTCGATCCATCCGGACGCATTCTTGCCAGCTCTGTTCTTGTCCAGTCAAATACAGGCATGAAATTGTAGCACACCAGGTGAATGTCTTCTTTTCCCAGGTTTTCCAGTGTCTCGATGTAGTTATCGATATACTGATCTCTCTCAGGTGCGCCTGTTTTGATTGCATCGTGCACATTTACACTTTCAATTCCCGCTACATGAAGTCCTGCTGCCTCTACTTCTTCTTTCATTGCACGAATACGTTCGCGGCTCCACACTTCTCCCGGTGCTGTATCATACAGTGTTGTGATCACTCCTGTTACTCCCGGAATCTGGCGAATCTGCTTCAGAGTCACTGTGTCAAATTTAGCTCCATAACCATCTGAGTGTCATTTCCATAGTTATCATACCTTCCTTTTCTGAAATCGTGTTGTTACATTCATTATAAAAAATACTGTCTAAAATACCATTGACTTAGTTGTTGTATACATTGCAAATCTTGTTGTTTCATGCTACTCTAAAAAAAGAAATTCATGTGCTGCAAAAATCAGCACATACTTTTAAAGGAGTTTTTATGAAAAAAAATCTGCAGACAGCATTTATTACAAGACAGCATATGCTGTCACGAGATTTCGAACTTACTATTATAATGACCACAATCTGTCCAAAGTAGACCTGCATTCCCACAATTATTATGAATTTTATTTTTTTATGGAAGGTGATGTCAGCATTCAGATCGGAACCGAAGTTTACCCGATCCATTTCGGAGATATCATGCTGGTCCCGCCACATATCCCACATCGCCCGATCATTCACAGCACGGCCTCTCCCTACCGGCGTTTTGTGTTCTGGATCAGTCAGGAATACTGCAACCATCTGCTGCAGATTTCCAAAGATTACGCTTATTTAATGCAGCATGTGCAGGTCAGTCAGAATTACTTTTTTCCAACAGACAGGATCACATTCAATGCTATCCAGTCAAAGCTGCTGCGTCTGATCGAAGAAGTGCGTTCTGACCGTTTTGGACGGGATGCCCAGATTCCGCTTTACGTCAATGATCTGCTTTTATATCTGAACCGTCTCGTCTACGAACGGCTTCATCCACAAAAAAGCCGGACCGAGGAATCCCTGTATCAGAATGTTGCTGCATACATTGAGGAACATCTTGACGAAGATCTCTCCCTTGAAAAGCTTGCCGGAGAATTTTTTGTCAGCAAATACCACATTGCCCATGTATTCAAGGATAATCTGGGATTGTCGATTCACCAGTACATTACAAAAAAACGGCTTGCCCTTTGCAGGGAAGCCATTCTCGGACAAATGAGTATCACCGAAGCTATCAGACCTTCGGCTCGGTGACTACTCCAGTTTTTACCGGGCATTCAAAAAAGAATACGGGATTTCTCCCAAAGATTTCCGAGACATGCAAAAAGATCTGCTCGTGTGATCAGTCTAAATGGAAGACTTCATGGAGATCTGTACACACCGGGCTGTTGTCCGGGTTCGTCTCCATGATATCAGCCATAAAATCCCACCATTTGCGATTGATTGCTGTATCTGCGCTCTCGTCCCATTTTTTCAAATCCTCAACTTCAATATATCCATACAGAACATTGGTTTCACGATCCAGAAAAATCGTATAATTGCGTCCGCCGTACTCGTGGATCATCTCTTTCATTTCCGGCCAGAGTTCATTATGACGTTTTTCATACTCCTCTGCCATATCCGGATATAACTTCATCTTAAATCCTTTTCTTACCATGCTGTGCTCCTCCTGTATTCATATGATTGTGTTTACTATAGCACAATTATATTTGAAAAAGTTGAGTAAAATTGCGGTTTTTATGGGATTTCGGATGGTTCTTGCGGTGTTGTATTACATCAATTCCGAAATTCATCCCATACAGAATCCAAAGCCTCTATTACCTTCTGATACTGCCTGTATTTTTGCTCATAAATCTTCCGCAGTACTCACTTCTTGGATATACCGTTTTCTTTATTCGTACTGTTCTTTTGATCGCCTCTCCATAATCTTGGTATACTCCAGCCGCAATTCCAGCTGTAATTGCAGCCCCCATCGCCCCCAGTTCTTTATCTTCCATTACTTCTACCGGTATTTGCAAAACATCTGCAAAAATCTGCACCCACACATCAGAATTGGCTGCTCCTCCTGAAAGCTGTACTGCTTTCGGTTTTTCTCTATTTAACAACAGTTTTCTAACATGTGTATAATGAGAAAAG
>ENA-OQLB01001313-OQLB01001313.1-human-gut-metagenome-genome-assembly--contig:-NODE-1313-length-10858-cov-1.729755_pt1 | contig 10858 bp, 10 predicted proteins | sample MGYA00242656_ERZ504813 | MGnify/ENA primary metagenome ERZ504813 (study PRJEB26092, sample SAMD00036388) | human gut metagenome | host: Homo sapiens | study: EMG produced TPA metagenomics assembly of... | reverse complement strand
AGAAAAATGAGCCTGAAAATTATAAAAAAATTTGGAAAGTATTTCAACCTAAGGACTATATCAGATTCAAAATGACTGGGGAGATTGCGACAGAAGTGACAGATGCCTCAGCTTCAGGAATTTATGATGTAAAAATCGGAGATGGGCAAAAGAGTTGATAAGGAGAGTTGGGTTATCTGGAGATAATTTCCCGGATTGTTATGAATCGGGTGAAATTGCCGGATATGTTACTATGAAATGTGCAGAACTGACAGGGCTTAAGGAGGGAATTCCTGTGCTATATGGATGTGGAGACCAAATGGCACAAAGTATTGGAAATGGTGTTTATCAGGAAGGAAAATTGATTTCAAATATTGGGACAGGAGGTCAGGTATCTGCGTATTCAAATGAGTTTGTGTCTGATAGGAGGCTTAGAACAAATACATTTTGCCATGCTGTTGGAAAAGGTTATTCTGTATTTGGAGCTACATTAAACAGTGGTAATTCCCTAAATTGGTTGTGCAACAAAGTTTTAGGTGAAGAAAATCAGTTTGAAAAATACACAAAAATGGCAGAAGAAATAGAGGCGGGAAGTGAGGGGGTAGTTTATTTACCATATCTTTCAGGAGAACGGACACCTGTGATGGATTCAAAGGCAAAGGGGGTTTATTTTGGATTAAAGTTACAGCACGACAGGAGACATTTAATTCGCGCTACGATGGAAGGAATCATTTATAGCTTGAAGGATTGTCTTCTGATTTTACAGGAATTAGGAATTGATAGTGATCAAGTTATTGCATCAGGAGGTGGCGCGAGCAGCGAGTTGTTTCTTCAATTGCAAGCATGATGTATTTTGAAAAGAGATTTAAAAGTATGTAATGTGGAGGAGCAGGCGTGTCTTGGAGCATGTATTTTAGCAGGAGCAGGTACTCAAAGTTTTACGATAGAGGATGCGGTTGAGAATTATGTGACTTTTGATGAAAAGATTATAGTTCCCATTTCTGAACATACAAAAATATATAGAAAGTATTTTGAAATATATCATGAAATTTATAAAAATACAAAACAGATAATGGAGGAAATAAAATGAGTATATTTAGAAGATTGTCAAATGGATTGTCGTGTGGAGATTCTATTCCATTTTATCATGATGGCATGTATCACTTGTTTTTCTTATCTGTACCAGAAAACACTGTACGATATCCTGAGAGAGTTAGAAATACATGGCAACATGTTGTGAGTAAAAATCTTGTGGAATGGGAAGAAATGCAACCAGCACTTCTTCCTGGGGATGGAACAAAGCTTGATCAGGATGGATGTTGGACGGGATCAGTAATTTATGCAGAGGGGAAATATCATATTTTTTATACGGGATATCATATTGATTCCGAATTTCCTCAAACAATCTGTCATGCGGTAAGCGATGATTGTGTTACATTTGAAAAAGATTTGAACAATCCGATCATTGTTCCGGATATAAGATATTATGAGAATATAGACTGGCGTGATCCTTATATTTTTTATAATGAAGAGGAAATGGAATACTGGATGCTTATTGCAGCAAGAAAGAATAGTGGACCATCAAACAGAAGAGGTGTCGTGGTTCTTTATAAATCAAAAGATTTGCAAGAATTTGAACATTGGGGTGTGATTTATGAACCATGGCATACAAATTGTCCAGAATGTCCGGAAATGTATAAAATGGGAGAGTATTGGTATTTGGTATATTCACGTTTTTCAGAGCGGGCACAAACAATCTATCGATATTCAAAATCACCTTATGGACCTTGGAGAACACCTAAATTTGATGGAATTGATAATAGAAGATTTTATGCAGCAAAATCTCTTATAGATAATAGGGGAAGAAGAATTTATTTTGCGTGGACTCCGGAAAGAGAAAAACAGTCGGATGATGAATTATGGCAGACAGGGGGAGATTTCGCAATTCCTCATCAGGCCATTCCGATGGGAGACGGGAACCTTAAAATAGTCATGCCGGAAGAAATTGAAAAATATTTTCAAGCACAAAAATTGAAACATTCTTTCAATAAAAAGTTGGGAAATATTAAAATGTATGGAGAAAAGGCTCTTGAAATATTGTCTGTTGGAACCTTGTCATATGGATTTTTCGAGGTAGAACAAAATAATTTTATGATGGAATGTAACATTAAGGCATCTGATTGTGCAGATTATTTTGGATTAACGATTAATACAGATGAGGATATTGATAATGGCTATCTTTTGGCATTCAATCGTGCAACGCAAGCAGTCTCTATTAATAAGCTTCCAGCTCCGTTAGATCCATTCTGGGCAACACTTTCTGGAAAAGAAATTATTGCAGGAGAAGTGGATGGACCAAGAGTATGTGAAAAATCGTTTCCGTTTAAAGATGGTGACATTATTAATGTCAAATGTATTTTGACAGATTCCATGATTGAAATTTTTATAGGTGAAATGATTGCATTTTCTTATCGAACATATCGCAAGATGCCATTTAGAATAGGTGTGTTTGCTCAGGATTGTAATGTAGAATTTCATAATATAACTTTTACTAGAGAAAAGTTATAGGAGAAAAGAAATAAAAAATCCGTGTAAATATCACACAGATAGTGTGTGGATGTTTACACGGATTTTTTGTGATATATTCACGGAATTTTTCGAATTAAACGGTTATTACTATATTTATCTAAACAGAGATAGAGGAGGAAAACGATATGTCAGTGATAGATATTCAGAAAGCCTTTTTCGATTTTTTAAAACCCCGGATATTAATCAGGGAGTACAGGAATATAAAGCAATACCAGGAGCAGTTTTATTGGATGTGCGTATGCCTCAGGAGTATAGGGAAGGACACATCCCCAAAAGTAAAAATGTTCCATTACAAAGCATTGAGAAGGCTCTTTCCGTTGTAAAGAGTAAAAACAGTCCTGTTTTTGTATATTGCCACAGTGGTGCAAGAAGTCGTCAGGCAGTTGGTGCTCTGCAGAAGATGGGATATGAGAATGTAAAAAATATAGGCGGGATTGCCTCATATACAGGAAAGGTGGAACGTTAAATGAAGGTTGTAATTGTAGGAGGAGTAGCAGGCGGGGCAACGGCGGCAGCAGGATCCGAAGATTAAATGAAGAAGCAGAAGTAGTTGTATTTGAACGTTCCGGGTATATTTCTTATGCAAACTGCGGGCTTCCATACTATATCGGAGATGTGATCACAGATTCCGAAGAATTGACATTACAGACACCGGAGAGCTTTTTCTCACGATTCCATGTAGACATGAAGGTACGTCATGAAGTGCTTTCCATTCATCCGGAGCGTAAGACAGTTTCGGTCAGAAATCTGGAGACAGGGGAAGAATTTGAAGAACATTACGATAAACTACTTCTTTCACCGGGAGCAAGACCGGTACAGCCGGAGATCCCCGGGGTGGGACTGGAAAATTTGTTTACATTGCGTACAGTGGAAGATACGATGCGAATCAAAGCATATATAGAAACTCATCAGCCAAAATCAGTGGTGCTTGCAGGCGGAGGATTCATCGGGCTGGAGTTAGCGGAGAATCTTCGAGAGTCCGGGATGGATGTTACGATTGTTCAAAGAGCAAAACAACTGATGAATCCATTTGATCCGGATATGGCATCTTTTATTCATAGTGAAATGAGGAGACACGGCGTGACACTGGCACTTGGTCATACGGTGGAAGGATTCGTGGAAAAAGAAGGCGGCATTGATGTCCTTTTAAAAGGAGAAGATCCGATCCATGCAGATATGGGAATACTGGCAATTGGTGTTGCGCCGGATGCAAAACTGGCAGGAGAGGCAGGAATCAAACTGGGAATCAAAGGAAGTATTGTTGTCAATGAACGTATGGAGACATCCATTCCAGATATTTATGCAGTTGGAGATGCCGTGCAGATTAAAAATGCAGTATCGGGTGAAGAGGATCTGATTTCTCTGGCAGGCCCTGCGAACAAACAGGGACGCATTGCCGCTGACAATATTTGTGGTGGAAACAGTTCTTATTCGGGAGCTCAGGGAAGTTCTGTGATCAAAGTGTTTGATATGACAGCTGCAACAACTGGTTTAAATGAGAAGAGAGCAAAAAAACTGGGGATCGATACAGATAAAGTCATTCTTTCTCCTATGAGCCATGCCGGTTATTATCCTGGTGGAAAAGTCATGACAATGAAGGTACTTTTTGAAAAAGAGACCAATCGTTTGCTGGGAGCTCAGGTCGTGGGATATGAGGGGGTAGACAAACGAATTGATGTGCTGGCAACGGCCATACATGCGGGGATGAAGGCGACGGATCTCAAAGAACTGGATCTGGCATATGCACCTCCATATTCTTCAGCCAAAGATCCGGTTAATATGGCAGGGTATATGATCGAAAATATAGAAAATAGATATTTGAAGCAGTGGTTTTTGGAAGACATCGAAAAACTTCCGCGTGATGGAAGTGTGACACTGTTGGATGTCCGGACAGAAGGGGAATATGCAGGAGGTCATTTGGAAGGATTTCGGAATATTCCGGTAGACGTCTTACGTGAACATCTGGATGAGATTGAGAAGAGAAAACCAGTGTACGTCATTTGCCAGAGCGGGCTTCGCAGCTATGTTGCTGCCAGAATTTTAACAGGAAACGGTTATGATGCCTATAATTTTTCCGGTGGCTTTCGGTTTTACGAAGCAGTCATGCAAGATCGTTGTCTGGTTGAAAAAGCCAGTGCGTGTGGGATGGATAGATAAAAAGTGGAAAAAAAAGCTGTGCTTATGGTATCCTTATTCGTAGATGAAAAACGAACAGAAACAGGAGAAAATTACCATGAAAAAATTAGCAATAGCGCTGCTTTTGTCAGCTGCGATCATGATGACAGGATGCCAGGGGGATAAGACAGGGGATACACCGGCAGCATCAAAAACAGAAGAAGTGAATCAGGCATCTGATGAACTGAAAGAAAAGCTTGGTGACGGCTATATTCTGCCGAGTGAGGCAGTGACAAAGGTTCTGGCAAAAGAAATGGGATGTAGTCGGAACAGAATCGGTTTATGATCTGAAGGAGGATGGAACCGGGACACTGGACGGAAAAGCACTTACGTTTGAGTGTGGATTTGACGAAGATGACAATATTACAATGGGATCAAGATGGACGGGAAGAGAAAGAACAGCTGTATGCGATTGAGGATGATACGACAGGGTATGGTCTGAAGCTTAAGTCACTGGACGGAGGCAAGGATATGGAATTGTTTCAGTCGGACATCAAGCGTATTGATATATCAGATGCACAGGCATCCGGGCTTCTGGGAACCTGGAAAGATGACAATGAGAATGAATACACATTCAAAAAAGACGGAACTGTTGTGATCAAAGGATCCTCAGGAAAAACAAAGGGAACATTTGGCGTTGTCAAAGATGCAGAAGGTATTTTGAAACTGAATCTGGTCATGGAGGGCGGCAGTCTGGAATATGAGTATACATTAAGTGAAGATCATACGGTTCTGGAATTGTGCAGTCCGGGAACGGACACGATACACCGGTGGACAAAAGCATAGGATATATGATATAATAGCCTTTATTGAATGTCCGTTTTGCGGCAGAGACAGATTTGAAAAGAAGGAGTGAGCGGTATGGAATTAGTGACAGTTCGGGAATTATTTAAAATAGAGAACAGTATCTGGATAAAAAAGTAACTGTAGGGGGATGGATCCGCAGTATTCGCGATTCCAAGACATTTGGATTTATCGTGGTAAATGACGGTTCTTATTTTGAGCCTCTGCAGGTGGTATATCATGACAAAATGGAGAATTTTGATGAGATCTCCAGACAGAATGTCGGAGCAGCGATCATTGTGACCGGTACACTGGTAGCGACACCACAGGCAAAACAGCCGTTTGAGATTCAGGCAGACGAAGTGACAGTAGAGGGAGCGTCCGCACCGGACTATCCGCTGCAGAAGAAGCGCCACAGCTTTGAATATTTGAGAACGATCTCTCATTTACGTCCGAGAACGAACACATTCCAGGCCGTATTTCGAGTACGTTCCATGATCGCATATGCGATCCACCAGTTCTTCCAGGAGAGAGGATTTGTGTATGTACACACACCACTGATCACAGGAAGTGACTGTGAAGGTGCAGGTGAGATGTTCCAGGTGACGACACTGGATCTGAAAGATGTACCAAAGAGTGCAGACGGAAGCATTGATTACAGCAAAGATTTCTTTGGAAAAGAGACGAATCTGACAGTGAGCGGACAGCTCAACGGAGAGACATTTGCACAGGCATTCAGGAGCATTTATACATTTGGGCCGACATTCCGTGCCGAGAACTCCAACACGACAAGACATGCGGCAGAGTTCTGGATGATCGAGCCTGAGATGGCATTTGCAGATCTGGAAGACAATATGGATTTGGCAGAGTCCATGTTAAAATATGTAATCTCCTATGTTCTGGAGAATGCTCCGGAAGAGATGAACTTCTTCAACTCATTTGTGGACAAGGGACTGCTTGACCGTTTGAACAATTGTGGTAAATTCAGACTTTGCAAGAGTGACTTACACAGAAGCGGTTGATATTCTGATGAAGAACAACGACAATGATTGAATATAAGTTCCTGGGGGACAGATCTGCAGACAGAGCATGAGCGTTATCTCACAGAAGAGATCTACAAACGTCCGGTATTCGTGACAGACTATCCGAAGGAGATCAAAGCATTCTATATGAAACAGAATGATGACGGCAAGACAGTGGCAGCAGTAGACTGTCTGGTACCGGGAATCGGAGAGATCATCGGAGGAAGCCAGAGAGAGGACGACTTCGAAAAACTTCGCACAAGAATGGCAGAGATGGATCTGAACGAGGAGGATTACAAGTTCTATCTGGATCTGAGAAAATATGGTTCTACGAGACATGCAGGATTTGGTCTTGGATTTGAAAGATGTGTGATGTATCTGACAGGTATGTCCAATATCCGTGACGTGATTCCGTTCCCGAGAACTGTAAATAACTGTGATTTATAAGATTTCCAGGGAGAAGTCTATAAGAGAATTGAAAGAGGGTGGCCAAAGGCAGTGTGCTTTTGAGCACCCTCTTTGCTGATAAAAGAGACAGGAGGGAGATACCATGGTAAAATGGATTCACATTGCGGATGTTCATCTGGGTGCGTCTCCGGATGCGGGAGACGCTTATTCAAAGGTGCGGCCGCAGGAATTGTGGGATACCTTTGCGGAAGTGATCGACATCTGTGAGCGAGAACAGACGGATCTGCTTCTCATTGCGGGGGATCTGTTCCACAGACAGCCGCTGAAGAAAGAATTAAAAGAAGTGGATTATTATTTTTCCCGACTTTCCCGGACAAAGGTTGTTCTGATTGCCGGGAACCATGATTTTTTAAAGCAGGATTCTTACTACCGGAGCTTTCAGTGGAGCAGCAATGTATATCCGCTGTTTGACAAAGAGCCGGAGTGTGTGATCTTTGAGGATCTTGATGTGGCAGTGACGGGATTCAGCTATGAGTCACGGGAGATACTGACACCTTTTGATGGAGGGATCCGTGCGGAAGGAGACGCAAAGTATGAGATTCTTCTGGTTCACGGCGGAGATGAAAAACATCTTCCGATACAGAAAAGTCTGTTGGAAAAAAGCGGATTCGACTATATTGCCATGGGGCATATCCACAAGCCGCAGCAGGTGATCCCGGGACTTGCAGCATATGCGGGTGCATTGGAACCGACCGATAAGAATGATACAGGAAAGCATGGATTTATCAGGGGAGAGATTTCAGAAAGAGGCACTAGATTTGAATTTGTACCACTGGCAAAACGGGAATATCTGCATTTGGTGCTCGAGACAGAGAGCCGGATGGGAAATGCAGAAGTGCGGGAACTGATCCGGGGACAGATTCAGGAGCATGGAAGAGAGAATCTCTACAAATTCATTCTGACGGGAAAGAGGGATCCGGATATTGAATTTGATACGGGTTCCAAGGATAGATATGGGAATATTCTGGAAATTGTGGATGAGACGATTCCGGATTATGATTTTGAAGAACTGTGGAAGGCAAATCAGGAGAATCTGATCGGAAAATACATTGAAGCGTTTGGGGGATGTGAGACAGGAAGCGTAGAGTATGAGGCGCTTTGTGAAGGAATTCAGGCATTGATGGCAAACCGGCAGTAGGAGAAGGCATGAAGATAAAAGAGATTGAGATCAAAAACTTTGGAAAATTTTCAAATCAGAGATTTGTGTTTCGGGACGGGATTCAGGTGTTCTATGGAGAAAATGAATTCGGAAAGTCCACGATTTACGGATTTTTAAAAGCGATGCTCTTCGGGATGGAAAGAGGACGGGGAAAAGCGGCGCACAACGATGCGTTCAGCCGGTTTGAACCGTGGGAGAATCCGAATGAATACGCCGGAGCGATGCGGTTTTCCTGTGGTGAGAAGACCTTTTGTCTGAAACGGCGTTTTGACCGGTACACAAAAGGCGCAGTGCTGATCTGCGAGGACGACGGTGAGGAACTTTCTGTGGAGTATGGTGGTCTGGATATGCTGTTAAATGGATTGACAGCGGAACAGTTTGAAAATACGGCAGCGATTGGACAGCTTGGAGCAAGACCCGGGCAAAGTCTGGCGGCAGAGCTTCAGAATTATGCAGCAAATTATTACGAAACAGGAAACAGCGGAGTAGATCTGGCAGGGGCAGAGGAGCGCTTAAAGCAGCGCAAAAAGGAAATCACCCGGAAATGGAAGCAGCTGGAATCGGAAAAAGCAGAGAAACGGCAGGCACTTCAACGAAAATATCAGTATATTCAGCAGGAAAAGATGCGTTTGGAGTCAGAGATGCAGGAAAAGAAGCGGCAGCTTGCAGATTTAAGAGAACCTGAGCATGTGACAGAAGAGGAGAAGAAAAAAATCAGCTGGCAGATAATCGCAGCCATATGTCTGTTGGCAGTTGGCATGCTTCTGCACAGTGTATATACATTGATTCCAGTCATGGCAAGTATTTTGTTTCTTATTTGGGGAATGAAAGACGCGCAGACACAAAAAAGTGTCCGGATCAAAGAACGAGAAACGATGGAATCCGGTTACAGGGAGAAAAAGCAGAAGCTGCACTGGACGCTGCAGCGCATCGGGGAGGAACAGAAGGAAAAGCACATCAGTTTAAATAATGTAAAAGAACAGTTGGAGGAGCTGGATTTTTCCGGAGAAGAGGAGCAGAGGCTGAAAAAGACGGCACGGGCACTGGAGATTGCATCCGAGACAATGGAGAAGGCAGCGGCATCCATGTCAAAAGATTTCGGTACAGTACTGAATGAAAAAGCATCAAAAATCCTTGCGAAAGTGACAGATGGAAAGTATACAAGGCTTCTGATTGAGGATTCTCTGAAACTGATCCTTTTATCAGAAGGGCGGCGGATCCCGGCAGAACGAGTCAGCAGGGGAACCGTGGAGCAGGTTTATTTTGCGCTTCGAATGGCAGCTCTTGAGATTCTGTATGGCGAGGAAGTTCCGGTGATCTGGATGATGCGTTTGGATGTTATGACGAAAAAAGATTAAAATATACGCTAAAATGGTTGAGCGAACAGTCAAGACAGGTTATAATACTTAGTTGCCAAAAACGTGAACTTGAAATTTTAAATGAGATAGAAATGGAAAGACAGGGTAGACCATAGAATAAAGGGGAAGAGTTTCAATGAAAATAGAATTGCCAAGAAAGTAAGTTTTGATTATTTAAAAACTTACAGAGACATGGTTATGATGCATATGCGGTGGGCGGCTGTGTCCGGGACAGTCTGCTGGGCATGGCACCCCACGACTGGGACCTCTGCACCGCCGCCGCCCGGAGCAGGTGATGGAGCTGTTCGGAGAAAAGCGGTGCATCCCCACCGGATTGCAGCATGGCACCGTGACCGTGAAGCGGGACGGCAGGCTCTATGAGATCACCACCTTCCGCACCGAGGCAGTTATTCCGATGGCCGCCACCCCGACAGCGTGGCCTTTGTACCCGACGTCCGGGAGGACCTGACCCGGCGGGACTTCACCATCAACGCCATGGCCTACAGCGCCGAAGAGGGCTTGTGTGACCCCCTTTGGCGGGCAGGAAGATCTGGCCCGGGGCGTGGTGCGGGCCGTCGGTGAGCCGCTGCGCCGCTTTGAAGAAGACGCTCTGCGCATCCTGCGTCTCTACCGCTTTGCGGCCCGGTTCGGTTCGTTATCGACGAGGCCACCGAAGCGGCGGCGAAGCAGCTGGCCGCCCACCTCGACTGCGTGTCGGTGGAGCGCATCGAAGAAGAGCTGGACAAGCTTCTGTCTGCCCCGAAGCCGGGGGCGTATCTGGAGCCGGAAGTGCTGGCCTTCGTCCTGCCTGAACTGCCGCCCGACGACCTGTCGGAAGCCCGTGAGATCATAGATGCCCTTCCGGCAGGAGGAGAGGAAGTGACCACCCGTTGGGCGGCGCTGCTTCTGCCGCTGGGGGAGGATGGAACACGAAAGGCGCTGAAACGCTTGAAATGCTCCAACGCTGTGATAGATGGAGTATCAACACTTGTGAAGGAGAAAGCTCCCCGCACTCCTGCGCTGTCGCTTCAAGCCAAACGACTTCTTGGCAAACACGACCTCCACACCGTGCGGCAGCTGACTGCCCTTTGGAGCGCTCTTCGACCGGAAAGAAGGATGAATTTACCGCCCTGCAAAAAGAGGCCGAGACGCTGACCGCCCAAAGCGCCTGCTGCCGCGTCTCCCAGCTGGCCGTGAATGGCCGCGATCTGATGGCGGCCGGCATGAAGCCGGGACCAGCGCTTGGAAAGACGCTGAATGCGCTGATGGAACAGGTGGCTGGAGCGTCCGGAGTGCAACGAGAGAGCGTATCTGCTGCGCGCCGC
>ENA-OQLB01001312-OQLB01001312.1-human-gut-metagenome-genome-assembly--contig:-NODE-1312-length-10858-cov-4.244246_pt1 | contig 10858 bp, 11 predicted proteins | sample MGYA00242656_ERZ504813 | MGnify/ENA primary metagenome ERZ504813 (study PRJEB26092, sample SAMD00036388) | human gut metagenome | host: Homo sapiens | study: EMG produced TPA metagenomics assembly of... | reverse complement strand
CCCTGTTCATTTTTAAAAATTTGAACGACAGGGCTTAGGTGGATGTTTTTTGTCTTCATGAGATATATACAAAAATATATGTTTTTTGTGTTATTTATCTCTTGACATCACACCGCTGGACTATTTACTTCCTCTAGTATAACAGATTCACAATATGCCTTCTAATTTTTTTACGTATACAAATGCTCTCTTACATAATTTAAAAACTGCTTCTTTGCATAATCCAATGGCTTATTTTTTCTATAAAATAGTGATATCACAGAATGTAATTCATCTTCTAATGGTATCATTTTAACTCCAGCACATTTAGCTTCTCTATAAACCGTTGAAAATGTGATCGTAACCCCAACCCCTTCACTTACAAAACTCATGATTGTATTTGCTTGTGGAAATTCAAAAGCTATTTTCGGTTCAAATCCTGCTTTCTCACAACTCTTATAAAACACTTCGTAACTTCCGCTGCCTCTCTCTGGGAAGATAAAAACATCATCTTTCAATTCTTTCAGTTGAAGTCGATCTCTTCCATAAAGCGGATGTTTTTCATATAACACTGCACACAATTTATCATCATACAGTGGGGAAAAACGGAATTTTTTCTGATCTTCCATCATATTTTCTCTCAAGATCAAGAAATCATAACGATCGGAGTTTTCCTGAATATCACTTGCGATTCTTTCATCAATCACAAGTTTGATATCTGGATATTCTTTTCTGAAATCCGCCACCAATCTTGCAAAATGATATGGTGCAAGAACCGGCATACAACCAATCTTAATTTCCTGATTTTTCTGAACATTTTTCAACATCTCTTCATAGGTTCCCGTCATTTTCTTTGCATAAGACAAAAAGATCTCTCCTTCTTTGGACAACTCAAATTTCCTTGTATTCCTGCGGATCAGTGTAATTCCTAACTCATTTTCCAACTTACGGATCTGTTTTGATAATGCACCTTGTGTCATGTTTACAGGCATATCCAGCTTCTGTGAAATTTTTCTGTTTACATAATTCCATATAATAATATAATTGCTGTATTTCCATTTTTCCATACCTTTTTCAAATATCTTCGTATATTCCTATTTGGAATATATCAAATCTCAACTGGAATTGCAATACTTCGCTCTCTATATATATAATAAGAAACACAAAGGGAATACGATTGATAAAATATGAAATTTTGATGAAAGGAATCGTTGATATTATGAAAAACAAAAAAAGATTTTTTTACCATAGATTGTTATTTTATATTTTAGGACTGTTGATCATGTCTGTTGGTTCTAATTTATTTTTGAAAGCAGCTCTTGGAGTTGCACCTAGCTGTACGATGGCTTTGACATTAAGTTATCTTTCCCCAGTTCACAGCTATGCCTTATTTAACTTCCTGATCAACTCTACTTTCTTAGTTTGCGAAGCTCTGATCCTTCATGAATTCGGGAAAATGCAGTTGACTCAGCTTGGTTTGACTTTTGTTTATTCTTTATTTATCGAATTTACTTCTTATGGTTTATTCTTTATTGAACCTCATGGACTTGCCGCTAAGATTTTACTATCTGTCATCGCATGTGCCGTTCTATCAATAGGTGTCGGATTCACGATCAGTTCCGCGATCGCCGCTTTCTTAAGTGGTAATATTACAAATATATTTTCTTCTCTATTTCATAAGAGAATCAATGCCTACCTTGGATTTCAGGCATGATCCTATAGAAAAACGTAATCTCAAATGAACCTCTTGAGATTACGTTTTTTTTATTCTATCCTGCTTCTTTAGTTTTTGCCTATTCCCATGGATCGATTTGCTGATTCGTCGGTACAACTTTGATCTTCTTTGAAATCGTTATCTTTGTCCCTGTTTTTAATTTTGCAGAAATCGTCACTGTTCCAGCTTTATTTCCTGTGATTCTTCCATTCGAGTCAACAGATGCCACGGATGGATTACTACTCTTCCATGATGTGAAAGATGATGTATTGATCACTGTTGGATACACACCGTACTCTTTCATCATTTTGCCTTGATATGTTGGCTTCATCTGCATTTTTTCTGTTTCCCATATTGTACCGTATCTGCTGTCTAGTTTTAAATAACTCTTCTTTAAATATGAATTCTTTGTCACGATATTTTTTGTAAATTGCTTTCTTGCCTTGGATTTTTCTACTTTCTTTGCTTTGGAACTGCTAAAGTCTAATACCCAGGTATTGGCTTCGTATCCGTCTCTTGACACAACCGTAACTGCTGCAACCCCTACACTTTTTGCATTCGAAAGTAACAGACCTTTTCTATGTGTGGAAGAATTGATCCAACCCTTTACGATCTGCTTCGGTGTAGTTTCTGCGGATTGTGCGCAGTTTTCATAGATGATCTTCTTGTTGATACTTTTTGAAAGCTTTCCATTTGGTCTTCTATGCGGACTTGTTTCTGGAATATAGATCGTTGTTTCAAATCCACGCATAATTGCTGAATTTGTCAATCCTCGATCCATCTTCAATGCTTTGCGTCCATTTTTCTTACGGTATTTGTTCACTTCTTTTAAGATTTTCTGTGCATCGTTATAATCCTGATATCCTGTAACAGATAATTTCCCTGTAGAAGCAGCCTCTACCTTCTTCTGGCTGACTCCTGCAGTTGTAAATAGCATTGCCGCTGCTAATGCAATACTGGCAGCTCTTCTTAATAGTTTCCTCATAAACTTTCTCCTTTCATACTTTTGATCATGGTACCTTTATATAATTTGTGCACAGATATCATTCAAACAACATCTCTCACAATGAGGCTTTGTTCTTGCCGTACAGACATCTCTTCCATGCCATACCAGCCTGTGGCAGAAATCACTTCCTTCTTCTGGTGGAACGATCTCCCATAATGCCATCTCAACTTTTTTAGGGTCTTTTATCCATCAACCAATCCAATCCGGTTGACCAAACGGATACAATGTGTATCCGTAACGATCGCAGGTTTGCCAAAAACATCTCCCATGATCAGGTTGGCACTTTTTCTTCCGACCCCAGGAAGACTTAGAATCGATTTAAAATCGGTTGGGATCTTACCGTTATATTCATCTCTTAAAACTTTCATACATTTGCTGATATCTCTTGCCTTGCTCTTTCCAAGACCACAGGGTCGTACGATTTCTTCAATATCTGCAACGTCTGCTGCTGCCAGTGCTTCTACTGTTGGATATTTTTCAAATAATCCTTTTACCACGACATTTACTCGTGCATCCGTACACTGAGCCGCCAGTCTTACACTAACTAATAATTTCCATGCCTGATCATATTCCAATGTGCAGTCTGCATCTGGATATTCATTCTTCAGACGCTCAATGACTTCTAGTGCCAGTTCTTTTTTATTCATAACAGTATCCTCCTTGAAGGTTGTTTTATCCTTATTATACCTTACATTTTTGCATATTTCTATGCTATAATGATTTTGTATTTTTTGTTCATCGAAAGGAGAATTTTATGAAGAAAAGTTTTTTAAAAGGTGCCTCTATTTTTCTGGCATCTGTATTAACAGTAGGTATGTGTTCTGCTTATAGTGTAAATGCGAAAGCAAAATTTTCTCTACCTAAGAAGACAACATTAAGTTATGACAAAAAAGATAATGGCGGGAATGGTTTTTACACAAATGTGATCTATATCAAGGGAACAAATCGCTCTAATTCAGAATCCATCCTGCGTAATGGTATGAAGGTTAAATCTTCAAATAGAAAGGTTATTTCTACAAAAACTTTTGGAAAAGATTATTATCTTATTGCAGATAACAATCAAGTAGGAATCGGTGTAAAACTTAAGAAAACAGGATCAACAAAAATCACTGCAAAATTTAAATACAGAGGTAAAACTTATTCTGTAAAAACAACAGTCAAAGTTATAAAATACTCAAATCCTTTTAAGAAGATCGTAGTGGATGGAAGAGACTGTACTTCTGATTTTAAGAATAAAAACGGATCTTCGATCTCCTTTATGGGACGTAACATCAAGATCACTCCTAATAAGAACTGGAGAGTAAAATCTATTTATACTTACAAGCCAGGAGCTACTAAAATGAAAAAAATAAAAGGTTCTTCCGTTACAATCCCAACAAATTGCCGTGCTTTTATTACAATGGAAAATAAAAAGAATAAATTAACGGAAAAAGTTACTTTTGATGAAATGGATACTTCTGAAGATCCTGGATTTATATTCTAGACACAAATTTTAAAACATCCCAGAATCGTCTTTTTATACCTGACGATTCTGGGATGTTTTTATCTTCTACAATTTCTTTATTTGATCTGTTTCATGTTAAATCAATGCCATTCTCTGCCATTTCCCTTGTATGTATCGTTTGACAAACAGGATTCCTCTGAATACCCAGTCTAATGTCATTGCTACCCAGACTCCGAAAACTCCAAGTCCCATCCATTTTCCAAGAACAACGCTGCAGAAGATTCTAAATATCCACATCGTGCTGATGCTACAACCATACAGTATTTAACATCATTTGCGGCTCTTAATGTGTTCGGGATCGTGAATGCTGGCGGCCAGATCGTTACACAGCATAAAGTATGATATAATAAGATCTTTCTTGTGATTGCTGCTGTTTCTGGTGATAAATGATATACCTGAATGATCAGTGGTAAGATCATAACTACGATGATATTTAATGCGATCAATGCTGCATAGGCTACTTTTAACAGCTTCTTTGTATAGTATCTTGCAGCTTCATAATCTCCAGCTCCGATGCATCTTGATACAACGGTCAGCACTGCAAATCCTACTCCGATTCCTGGGATCAACTCAAATGATGCTACCACATTTCCGATGGCATTGGCTGTGATAGATGATGTCCCAAATCCTGCAACGATACTTAATACCATGATTCTTCCTAGCTGGAACATACTATTTTCGATTCCATTTGGTACTCCGATATGTAAGATCTTCTGTATTAAATATCCCTTAAAATGAAAATGGATATGTTTGCTTAAATGCACATCCTGATTTTGTTTTGCGAGCAGTCTTACCATAACAACTGCTGCAACAATTCTTGATACTAATGTTGGGATCGCAACTCCTTCAACTCCAAATTTAAACCCATAGATCAAAATCGCATTTCCTGCGATGTTGATACCGTTCATCAACATAGACATATTCATAGAAATCTTTGAATTCCCCATGATACGGAATAATGCGGCGCATCCATTATATATTGCAATAAATGGAATAGATGCCGTGACGATCATCAGATATATTTCTGCGTTATGCATAACTCCTGGTTCAATATTTCCAAACACTACATTTAAAATAAAGTTTTTACATGCATAAATTCCTGCCATGATCACTACAGATAATGAAACAATAAATAAGATCAACTGGTCTGCTGTCTTACATGCCATGATATTTTTTCTCTGTCCGAGAAACTGCCCTGCAACGACGGCTCCTCCAGTTGCCAATGCCGAGAACAGATTGATCATCAATACCATAACACTGTCTACCAATGAAACTCCTGATACAGCTTCTTCTCCAACATTCGCTGTCATGATAGAGTCCGCGAGTCCTACCGTTACAGTTAGCATCTGCTCAATGATCAACGGTATGATCAGTCGTACGAGATCTTTATTTGAAAACATCCTGTTCCTTGCACTGTCTGTGATTTCCATATTATTTCCTTTCTTTTTCTGTGTTTTAAAGATTATTTCTGTGTTTTGTCTTTTATTTTACAGTTTTTATCTTATCACACTTTTGATTTTGTTCAAGGTCTGATTAAAAATATTTACATTTTCTCATTTTTATACAAAAAATATACAAGGTATCTTTTGATACCTTGTATACATTGCATATCATTGTTTTTTATTTCACATAATCCATGATAATTTCGACTGCTTTCTGGATTCCTGTCCTTGCTGAATTGATCATGAGATCATAATTACCTGGGTCTCCCCATTTTTGTTTTGTATAATAATTATGATAAGAAGATCTCTCCCAATCGGTTTGCTTGATCATCTTCTTTGCTTGTCGTTCTGTCACATGCTCTGTCTCTACGATCCGTTTGATCCGTTCTTCTAGCGGACTATGGATAAAGAAACTGTAGCAGTTTTCGTGATCTTTGAGCACTACATCAGCACATCTTCCCACGAAAATGCAGGATTCATTCTCTGCTGCCAGTTCATGGATCACATGTGCCTGGATCATAAATAATTTCTCTGGTGTCATGATCTCTTCTGTGTCAACGCCTGGAAATCTGTGTCCGATCGGGACATTGATAATGTGGCTGTAGACTGCATTCTCCTCGTGATTCTTTACAAACTCTTCCGACATATCACTTTCTTCAGCAACTCTTGCCAAAATCTCTTTGTCGTAGAAAGGAATTCCAAGCTTCTTGGATAACTGCTGTCCGACCTCTCTTCCTCCACTGCCGAATTCTCTGGAAATGCATATGATTGTATTTTTCTTCATATTGCAACACCCCTTTTCTTGAATTACTTTATGTATTCCTTTAGTAATTGTATTAACCATCCTGTGACTGGTTTTATTCTTATATCAAAAAATTACAAATTTCTTTTTCATCTTTATCAGGATATTTTCTTATTAAATTATATATTTTCTCAATAATTTCTTGATCTTCTAACAGATCATCTGCTATTTTATCTACCGTATCTCCTTTTTCAATTTTTCTCTGTACTAGTGTCACTAATTTTAAAAGTTCACCTTTCCTTATTCCTATATTCTCTGCACTTCTTAATTGACTCGCTTTATCGCGGATTGCCATTTGTTCCCTTAAATAAAGATATCTCTCACTCTCATCTTGGCTCATCTTAATCATTTCATCCCTCACCTTTTCCATGTAATGATTTCCTTCAGATTCTTCTCTGATTTCTTCCCAAGTACTTGCTGAAATTAATTTAGCCCATTTATAAAGATCTTGTTTTCTTGCTTTTCCTTTTGTCGTTGCTATTTTACTTAATTCTATCACATGAAATTGAAATTTACTACTATACAATTCACCTGTTGTATCATCTTTTAATAAAATTCTATGATAAAATCCAGGACTTTTTAAATAATTAAAATCAAGAATTCCTACATGAATACATGGAGGTAATTCATAATAAGATTCTCCCTTTTTTAATCCCTCTGTAAACATCCGACAATTATAAAATAAACTTCTCTCTGCCCAATCTTCCTGATACGTATTTTGCATCTCAATATTAATCTTTTTGCCACCATTTAAGATTAATTTGACATCTAGTATTCCCTCTTTTTCTTCTTTTACTTCACCTTCCACAAAAGGATCCGTAACCTCCAACTCTTCAATATCTGTTTCCTTTAAATGCAACAATGCTATTAAAAATCCTTTTACTATCTCTTCATTCTTAAATATCTTTTGAAATGCATAATTATTGGTCAAACAAATATTTAATTCTTCCTTACTTGCTGCTCTCTTTCTTAATTGCGCTTCATTGAAATCTGTAATGTCTTTATTCCCCATATTTTCTCCTTATATTACAAATTATGTAAATTGTTTCATTTATATTTTAACAGATTTCCATTTATTGTCAATTATTTCTTACCTTTTAATTTTGCTTCCTAACGATCGCATATTCATCATCCATCTGGAAATAAGGCAATCCCAATCGCTATAGCTCATAAATCTTGCCATCTCATCTTCATCTAAATTGATATCACATACATAATATTCATAATCTTCATCATACACATAATTACTACAATATTCGCATCCTGCGCTTTTCTTCTTTGCCATACATTCTCTCCTTATTTTTGTATTTCTTCTATATCCAATGTTACATCCTTTAAAATCTCTGCAAACTCCAGCAAAGATTCACATTTTCCAAATAAAATATCATCAACTTTGCTTGTATCCTGCACGATATCTGGGATCATTACTGGATTCATGCCTGCTCCATATGCGGAGCGGATTCCATTGATCGCATCTTCTAATGCGATCGCTTTTGATGGATCGACTTTTAATTGTCTGCATGCTTCGATATAAATATCTGGCTCTGGCTTTCCATGTTCGATCATATTTCCTGTGATCACGGAGTCAAAGTAGTCAAAAATCCCTTCTCGTTTCAGATTACTTACTGCGTGTTCTTCACTGGAAGATGTTGCAACTCCGATCTTTAGTCCTTTTTCTCTAAGGACTTTCAAAATCTCATGAAGACCCTTCTTAGCTGGCACACCGTCTTCAACTAATTCATAATATGCATCTCTATATCCATCTAGAAATTTATCAAATGGAAAATCATTTCCGTAATGTTCCAAGAAATATTTCTTACGATTTGTAAGGTTTGTTCCCAATGTATTGACAATATTATGCCCCAGAGGTCCATATCCCAGACGTTCTCCTGCAATATCCCATGACTTCTGTACATAGCGTTCACTGTCAAACATCAGCCCGTCCATGTCAAAAACAACGGCCTGTATCTCTTTTAATTTATTAAGATCCATCGTCTCTATTCCGCCTTCCTTGTTGATCATCTTTCTATGATACCACGGATTTCCTTTGATTTCATCTGGTTTACAAAAATCGCACTGACTGTTATCATGGATTTTAAGATTAGGAGGAACTATTTATGAAATCGTCATCGAATTTAAAATCACTATTAAAAAATATTGACCGCAAGGGCTATCCTGCATATAAAAGTACGCAAGGTGTTTATGATTTTGGAACTTATTTTCTTTCCATTGATCATGTACAGGGCGATCCTTTTGCATCTCCATCAAAATTAAGTATCCATGTGAAAGGAAGATCGGCTGGATTTCCTGCTTCTTTTTATGATACAAAATATAAACAGGTTGCACTCTGTGATCATTTGACACGATTATTTTATCAAACTTTATCTAAGATCTCTTTTCGTGCCAAAGGTTCTGGAAAAAGCGGTTTATTTTCTGTCAGCAAATGTGGACAACAGGTTTTAGAACGGACTGCATGTACGATTGATCCTTCGAATGGTGACATCTCTGTTCACTTTGAAGCTGGTTTCCCTGCAAATGGACGAACTGTAAATGCGAGAGAATTGGATAAAATGTTGTTTGGACTGCTGCCAGATTGTGTTTCATCTTCTTTGTATTACAAAAATATTAATCAAAAAATGTTGGAATCAGTAATTTATTTATCTGAAGATCAACATACAATCCGCAAAAATCTGTCTTCTATGGGACTTGTCGCATTTATTGCAGATGGCTCTGTTTTGCCTAGAGAAAGTGGTATCTCACAGAAACCTTTAAGAAACTATGTGAAATTCCAGTCACCAGATACTTACCGGGTATCTTTTGATCTTCCACACCATGGGACGATCACAGGTATGGGAATTCCAAAAGGAATCACCCTGATCGTCGGTGGTGGATATCATGGAAAATCGACGTTATTAAAGGCATTGGAACTTGGTGTTTATGACCATATCAAAGGCGACGGACGGGAATTTGTCATCACTGATCTAACTGCTATGAAGATTCGTGCAGAAGATGGGCGAAGTATTACAAATACAGATATTTCTATGTTCATTAATAACCTGCCAAATGGAAAAAATACGGTTTCTTTTGACACAGAAGATGCCAGTGGAAGCACCTCACAGGCTGCAAATGTAGTTGAAGCCATGGAAACGGATTCTTCTTTATTCTTAATTGACGAGGATACGAGTGCCACCAACTTTATGATCCGTGATGAACTGATGCAGCGTGTAGTTCTTCGTGATCAGGAACCGATCACTCCTTTCATCGAACGGATTCGTGAATTATACGAAAGATATGGTATTTCTTCGATCATCGTTGCTGGAAGCTGTGGATCTTATTTCCATCCAGCAGATCATATCATTCAGATGGATCAGTATATACCAAAAGATATCACTACAGCCGCCAAAGACGCAGCAAAAGATTTCCCTATGGTTTCACTGCCTGAGAAGAAACATCCAGATCCTTGTTTTGACCGTTGTTTCAACGCTGGAAATCATTTGAAGAAAGAACGCAAGATCAAGATGAAAACACTTGGAAAAGATGCTTTTTCGATTAACAAGGATACAGTTGATCTAAGATATGTGGAGCAGATTGCTGATACTGAACAGACAACAGCTCTTGGTTATTCTTTATTGTATGCGAAACTTCATTTAATGGATGAGAAGAAAAATCTTTGTGCAGTTGCAGATGAATTGATGCAGATAATTGAAACAAAAGGACTTTCCGCAATCTTGGATAGCAAGTATGTGAAAAGTAATCTGGCGATGCCTCGGAAGCAGGAAGTTATGGCAGCAATGAATCGTTATCGAAAACTCTGATTTGTGGATAGTGTTGGTCATGTATGAGTCAGAAAGAAGATAAGAAAAAATATTTATAAGAATACAGGATGACACTCCGCATTTTTGAAAGCGTTTTTTACAAATCGCTGATCCGCGCCTGTTCCTTTGATAACTCCCTGGCTGCGAGCCAAAATGCCCGCAGCTACGGTCAGACAATCAACCACAGGGCGCTGCGAATTTGTAAAAAACGCATTCAAAAAGTGCTCATGTTGTCACCCTGTATTCTTATAAATATTTTTTCTTATTTTCTTTCTGACTCATACAACGGAACGCTATTCAAATCACTACACAGTGTGCATGTTAAACGGTATTGACTGATAAGTTTTGAATTCGTTGACGGAAGATAAAAGAAACTTACGAAAACCAATAACGTTTAACATACACCCCACCTAAGTTTTCCAATCTTGTAATTGTCCACACTTTAGACTTCAGGTATATGATAAAAATAAATAAACGATCGGAAGAGTAGCATTAGAATTTTGCCACGTTTTTTACGGATTCGCAGCCGGCTTGGTGTGCTGTCTGAGCCTCAAAGAGTTCTGATTTAACACCCTTGAAGGCGAAGTTGCAACAAG
>ENA-OQLB01001311-OQLB01001311.1-human-gut-metagenome-genome-assembly--contig:-NODE-1311-length-10875-cov-8.921753_pt1 | contig 10875 bp, 13 predicted proteins | sample MGYA00242656_ERZ504813 | MGnify/ENA primary metagenome ERZ504813 (study PRJEB26092, sample SAMD00036388) | human gut metagenome | host: Homo sapiens | study: EMG produced TPA metagenomics assembly of... | reverse complement strand
GCCGGATTCGGCCGGGAAAAGAAAGCGTTCCGGGAATATCTGCTCCGTTCTTCCCAGCCGGTAAGCTTCAAGTTTGAAGGAATCTCCTATCAGGTGACCATTCAGGACGTCAGACTTTTTCCACAGGCTACTCCGCCATTGCCGTTCACCCAGAATTAATACGGGGAGAACCCTCTGTGCTCCTTATGGACGTCGGAGCTGGACCGTGGACCTCATGCGGCTGGACAATGGAATCCCCAACGCCTCCACCTGCCGAAGCCTGGAGCTAGGCATGATCCGATGCATCGATGAAGCGAAGGAACAGGTCCGCCGGGAGACAGGCTTGTCCGTTACCGACGCCCAGGTGGAACGTGTGCTGGCAGGACAAAGCTGCAGCATGGACGAGAATGCCCGGACTATCATTCAAAAACAGGGGCGGATTTACACAGAAGCCCTGCTGTCCGCAGCCATGGAAGCAGGCTTCGATTTAAAAGCAGTCCCGGCAGTGATGCTGGGCAGCGGAGCCTCCGTGATCCAGCGGGGAATCCGGCCCCAGGACGGCCTGCGGCGGGTTTTTACCCTTTTACACGATAAAGTAAACGCCGAAGGTTTCGAGCGGATTTTGGGCCAGCTTTCGGGAGGTGTGAGCAAGAAATGAGCAGGCCCCGTTTTTCATTCCGTCCCAACCTGCAGAACGAGGAACACAGAAAAAGAAAGGTTTCTTGCCGAAGGGCAAAGTCAGGGCGAGGAAAATATACCAGCACATACTCGTTATCGGAGAACACCGCTTGCGGGGGATGTGGTGCTATGTACGTAGAACCATGTGGATTAAACGGGACAGAACAAGGGAAGATGTATGACGATAACCGCCTTGAATTTGGTACCAAGTATTACTGTGATGTTTTCAATAACAACCGGAATGAAAAGCAAATAACAAAGAGCTTTCGTCTGAAAATTCGGGTTGGAAGTCCCAACTTTTTGCGGATAGAGTGTTTTTTCGATATATGGAATTCAATACTGATTCCATGAATTTCTTGTGGGTTTTGTAAATGATTTATGATATGATTTATTTTGGATTATCAAAATTAATACAAAATTATGAAAATAGTAAGTTGATTTTTGTTAAAATACATAAGAAAATGAAATTGTATCATTAAAAAATATAAATCATGGAGGGGTACGATGAAAATATCAGCAATCAAACTTTTGCAGTAAAAGGAGGATTTCGGTACTGGGTATTTGTGAAGGTGGAAACAGATACTGGACTTATTGGATGGGGCGATGCCAGCGATTGGGATGCGCCGTTTTCAATTACTGAGGCAGTGCGTTATCTGGAGCCTTTCCTGATTGGGAAAGACCCCTTTGATGTGGAAAAAATTTGGTGGAATAACACACAGATTTTCAAACGAATGTGGGGCGGGATTGCGTGGAAGGCCATGAGCGGAATTGATACGGCGCTATGGGATATTAAAGGCAAGGCGTTGGGGGTTCCCGTATGGCAGCTTTTAGGTGGAAAAATCAGGGATCGCCTTCGGCTGTACTGGACCCACTGTGGATCTGCCCAGTTTGCCCATCACCAATACTTAAATAGCCCGCGGCTTCGTTCTATCGAGGACTTAAAGAAATTCTGTGAACGGGTTGCCCAGAGCGGACTGACTGCTTTAAAGACAAATATTATGGCGATGAATGGAACGCCGCTTTACGGGGTTCCACGCGAAGAAATTTTCACGGGAAAAATTTCTAATGAAGAGGTAGAAACAGCGTGTATGGAAATAGAAGTTTTCCGGAAAGAACTTGGAAATAAATTTGGAATTGCGTTGGATACGGCGTTTGATTACAGGTTGGATGGCGCCTTAAAATTAGCTAGGGCGTTGGAACCCTATGATATGATGTGGCTGGAAACAGAAACCTTTGACGTTAATGCCCAGGAAAGATTGACTCATTTGACAACTACCCCAATAGTCCATGGAGAAAGCCTTTACGATTTACATGGTTATCTACCCTATCTGCAACGACATGCCCAAAAAACCATTATGGTCGATTTGGCCTGGAACGGACTGACAATGGGGAAAAAGATCGCGGACTTGGCTTTGACATTTGATACGGCGGTCTCTCCCCATAACTGCCATAGCCCGTTAACGACCTTTGTGGCTGCGCAATTCTGTGCTTCCGTCAAAAATTTCGATATTCTGGAAATAGATTACGATGATGTGCCGTGGCTGGATGAATTGATCACAGAGAAAATACAAATTGAAAACGGATATTTACTGGTACCTGAGCGACCGGGACTTGGCACGGATCTGATCGAAGAGAAGCTTTTGGAATATGCAGTAGAAAGATAAAAGGAAGGAAAGATGGTAAATGGAAAGATATGTAGCGGAAAAAGTGGAGATTGGCCTCAAAATGAGGTTAGGGGAAGGGCCAGTATGGCAGGCGGATACCAACACGCTAAGCTGGGTAGATATCCTCTCGGGAACACTCCATATATTGCAGGGCGACCGGGTGCTTAGTATTGAAACCGGTCAATATATCGGGGCTGCCGTTCCTGTCGCTTCGGATGGGCAGTATCTGGCAGCGCTTACCACTGGCTTCTATCTAATGGATAAAACCGGTTTGATTGATAAAATCGGCAGCCCATTGGATATGCCGCTGCGATGCCGGTTTAATGATGCCAAATGCGATCGGAAGGGCCGGCTTTTTGCTGGAATCATCGGGCTTTATGGTGACGAGGGAAAAAAGGGCAGGCTTTACTGTTTGGAGAATGGTGCCATCAGCACGGTTTTAGAGGGTATGGTGCTACCTAATGGGATGGATTGGGATGACGACAGAGGACTTTTTTATATGATTGATACGCCCACTGGAACAGTGGAAGCCTACGAGTATGACGGGGAGTCAGCCCATGTTTCCCATTCCCACACTGCCGCCGTGATAGAAGAGGGCGTTCCCGATGGTATGAGCTGGACGCGGAAGCAACCTATGGGTTGCGCAATGGGGTGGCGGAAAGGTGTGCTGCTATGCGGCTGAATCCGGCAGAAAGATTGCCGAGATAGTCCTTCCCGCGTCTAACGTTTCATCTTGCTGCTTTGGAGGGAGAGACTTAGACTGCCTTTATATTACAACGGCCACATCCCCCCGGGGAGGAGGGCTCCGGTTATCTCTATCAAACGAAAACAGGGTATCGTGGGAGGAAATCATATTGTTATCAAAATAAATAGGCGGTAAAGCACATTGCTGCGGGAAAAGTCATGCCGCGACGGGACCGGTGGGAGGGAAGAGGTAATGAAAGAATTAAGGTTGGTTATTGTTGATGATGAGGAATTAGCAATCCAGAATTTGGAGGAACAAATCGAAGCAATCAATGGCCCCTATCGAATTGTTGGAACCGCCCGAAATGGCGTGCAGGCTTGGGAATTGCTACAAAAAGTCAAGCCAGATGTGGCGTTTATCGACATTAAAATGCCAGTTCTGACCGGGTTGGAACTGGCAAAGAAAATCAAAGATGAACATATGAAGACAGAAGTAGTGCTGGTTTCGGCCTATCAGGAGTTCGAATACGCCAAACAAGGGATCGAACTGGGTATCTGCCAGTATATCCTCAAGCATGAGGTGGGGAGCGCTTCCCTAAGTAAGCTGCTGGAGCAGCTGTGGAATAAATGGAATACCGAGCAAATCACCACCACCTTTTCCGTGCAAAGTATTTTGGGTGCGATCGTCAACGGCGCTTATGTCCAGTCGCAGATCAAAGAACATTTCATAAAAGCCAAGGAGGAGCTAAAGACCTTTTCTATCCTGATGGTACAGAGAAATGCTCCGATTCACTTTGCCAACAGCGGCTCTTTTTTGGAGCAGCCGTCACCTGTGAATGTTGAGGAAATCCTGATTCGAAAAAAGGAGGAACTCCATCTCATAGCGGTTCTTCCCTATCATGGAGCCCATGTTCTCCTCTTCCATAAGCTTTGAAAGCTATCTGCTTCGGATGGGTTTTTTGCAGCAATATGCCGATGAGATCATAGCGTTTCTCAAGCCGTCTGTCCAAGGCAGCCTTAGTGTGGTTGCGGTGATGCGTGAAATCACCCTGGATGAACTCTCTCCAATTGTCCAGGCAGCGTACAGGGAACTTGACAAGCTGTCAGTCTTAAAAAGGGATTCCTTTCAGATTTTAAATTTAAAAGAAGATAACCCGCAAAAGCAGGCCGGTTCGCGTATGCCGGTCAAGGAAATTCTGATTCATTGCCTGGAAGAAAGAAAGCTAGAGCAGGTAAGCAGCCGCTTAAACCGAATACAGGAATCGTTAACGGCAGGAAAATACAGCAGAAGCGGACTGGAAAGGGTTTTAAAAGAATTATATGAGGCTTTGCAGGGATTCCGTAAGCGTCAAAACTTGCCCCCGGTGGAATATACTGTTTTAAAAAAGCCAGACGCATATTGTATCAGCGAAGCGGTTGATTGGTTCCGGGAAGCGGTGGAGTTTACCATCTCTGAAACAGAAGGGCTGATTCATGTTACTTCCAAAAAACTGAAGGAGGCGCTGGCCTATATCCAGGACCATTTTACCGAAAGCATCACCCAGCAGCAGGTAGCGGAAGCGCTTGGATTCAGCAGCGTTTATCTGGGGCTGCTTTTCCGTAAGGAGATGCAGTTGTCATTTCTGGAATATGTGACAAAATTCAGGATTGATAAAGCCAAGTACTACCTGGTCCATACCAATAAAAAAATCTATGAGATTGCAGGCCATGTTGGTTATATGACCAGCCAATATTTTAGTAAAATTTTTAAACAGCAGACAGGGATGACGCCGGCGGAATACCGTGAACGCGGAGGAAAATCGGATGAATATTAAGTGGCAGATTTTAACCAGAGTAGGAGCGATCCTTGTTAGCTGTTTGCTGATCGTCTCTATGGTGGTAACGATAATCTTCATCAAGCAGGGGGAGGAGAATGTTTTAGAAGAGCAAAACACTCAGGTGCTGCAGGCGGCCCAGCAGATTGACAGTATGATTAATGAAATACAGGTTTTCGCCAATAACATGATAATTGACCTAGTGTGCAGCGGGCGCTGTTTGGTTCTTCTGGAAAGCAGATGTCCCAGGGAGAAGCTTTTTATCTGGCGGTCGAACAGCTGAAGAATTTTAAGGCGCTGAGAGACGATATCCACAGTATCGCGTTGGTCACCAAGGATAACCAGATTGTGTGGGAAACCAAATTGAGTGACGGCGATTATTTCAAAGAACTGATGAGACAGGAGTGGTATCAGGAAATCGGGAAAACCTCCCACGCGCAGTTCAGTACGATTCACGAGGTTGCAGACGCAAACGGGCATCGTTCCAAAACCCTCAGCTATATCGTACCCGTGTATAATATGCAACAATATCAAAAGGCAAAGGGCTATATTATCATTAACCTGTTTCCGGATAAATTTGAAAATCTACTTCAGGTATTGGAGCCGTCTTACCACCAGATCACATGGAGCCAGGGCGGTAGGACGATCTTAACAGAACGCTTTACGAAAAACGCCGAAAACAACAGTAATTTCATCGAGCAGAAATATAAGGAGACAGATCTCTGCGCATACGCCAAAAATTCTTCCATCTCGATTATTAACCCTTCCCTTATGGCGGAATTTTTGGTTATCCTGGCTTTGCTGGTTGCCGGGCTTTTAATTATGGTACCCACCATCAAATACATTGTTGAGCCGTTAAAAACCTTATCGGATTTTATGGACGATACCAAGGCGAATTATAATCCGCTGAGCCAAATTGTAGTTCCCCCTGTTTCTAAAAAACATACTGCGAAAGAAATTATCGTGCTCAACCAAACCTTTTCCAATCTGCTTCAGGAGTTGCATGAACAGACGGAACGCCGGGTAGAGTATGAAAAAAAGATGCAGCAACTCCGTACAGAGATGATTTTATCTCAGGTAAAGCCTCATTTCCTTTATAATACGCTAAATTCCATTTCAATTATGGCTAGGCAGAAAAACGCGAAAAATATTGAAGATATCACACAAAGCCTGATCACGTTGCTGCAGAAATCCATTGTTTATGAAGACCAGGAAATGGTCTGCACACTGGGCGAGGAAATAGAAATGCTGAAGGAATATACCACCATTCAGCAGTACCGCTATCAAGATAAATTTTCCGTCGATATTGATATCTCGGATGATTTACTTTCCTATCCGGTTCCCCGGTTTATATTGCAGCCCATTGTAGAAAATTCTATCTTCCATGGAATAACTCCCAAAGCCGGGCAAGGCACAATCTGGATTTCGGCGGCGATTACAGAAGAGCATTTTGTTCTGCTGGTGGACGACGACGGCATTGGGATGGAAGAGGAAAATATCGTATCCGCCCTGGATAACCCTTCTGATGAAAAACTCCAGCCCACGGTGAAAGGTTCTATTGGATTAAAAAATCTGAAAAAACGCCTGGAGATCATTTACGGTGAAAAGGCCCAGATTGTTATCCATACCCAGCCAGGCGTTGGATTCAGTGTAGAGATACAGATTCCATATACAGAAAATTAAAAAATATATACAAAATTATAGATATGTTATGTTAAATTACTGTTTTGTTATATAGGTATAATGGTAATTGGAAAACTGATCGAAATAAACAGCAAAGGGGTGAAAAAAGAAGGCTGGCAAAGGTGTTTGTTTGAAACATTATTTTCGTTATCATGAAAAGGAAGGGGATCTATATGAAAAAGTTTTTAAGCATGAGCTTGGCGGCATTATTGGTTGTTTCCATAGCCGGCTGTTCTTCCACAGAGGAACCCGCCAGCAGTTCGCCCAGCGCCTCAAGCGCTTCTAACGAGGCTGCGTTTGGGTATAATACCGAGATCGAGGCCAACCTGACTACCTGGACCTGGGATACCGGCGGCGTTGACCTGGAAATGAGTGTGATCCAGAAAAAATATCCTGGTATTAATATGGAGTATACCGTGGTCGCCAGCGAGGACTATTTGAAAAAGATCCAGACCACCGTCGCCTCCGGCAGTGAATTGCCGGATATTGTCAACGCGGATGGGTTCTGGCGCGGGAAGCTTTACAATATGGGTATTCTGGAACGCCTGGATGCGGAGCCGTATAATTTTGACCGTTCCACGGTATTTGACTATGCCGTACCGTATATGGTAACTGAACAGGACGAAGTGGTCGGAATTGTAAAACCTGGTTCCCCGGCGGGATTGGCGTACAGCGCAGACCTGACGGAAAAGTATCTCGGGACCAGCGATCCGGATGAATTGGAAAAAATGCTTCCAGATTGGGATTCCTTTATTGAAGTAGGAAAAGAAGTTCTGGACAAATCAAACGGCGAAGTGAAAATGCTGTCCGGATATGATGAGCTTTATCAGATTATCGCTATCAAAACGACACGCCTTACATTGTGGACAATAAATTAAACCTGGAAGAAAGCATCGGGCCGGCGTTGAAACGAATGATTGAAATGCGCGACGCTGGGATCCTTGCGAATCTTTCCAGCGGAAGTTCCTCTTATAATGCTTCCTATAACAACGGTACGGTTCTGTTTTATCCCTGCGCTACCTGGTCTATTCGTTGGCAGCTCCAGGAAAATGATCCTGACGGCGTCAGAAACTGGAGATTGATGACCCCGCCGGAGGGCGGCTTTAACTGGGGCGGCGGCGCCGGATGCATCACCAAGGACAGCAAAAATAAAGAGGCCGCATGGATTGTTTTAAGGGAGGCCGGATTGTCTACCGATTGTGCGATTGCATATATGAATGAGCTGACATGGTTCTCCATCTATAAAGAGGCGTACGATACGCCGGAACTGAAGAGCTTTAACCTGGATTACTTAGGCGGCCAGGATATTGTGGACTTTTTCGTAAAAACCATCCCTCCGACCATTAAAAATCGCGCCTGTACCTCCAATGACGCAGCCATCGAGTCGGCTGTTGCGCTGGTGCGTACCGATATGCTGACCGATACCTCTATTACCTACGAGTCTGCTATGGAACAAATTAAAAATGATCTGGAAATGACCATCCCGGGCCTGTCGGAATAAATAAATCCACTGGGAAATAAACGAAACGAGGAAGAAAGTGATGTCTTGTTATCCAGAAAATAAAAAAGAAAAGTGTGGTGCCGCGGTGGCAGCCCTATGTATTTATCGCTCCGTTTTTCATCATTCATATCGCCTTTAGTTTATTCCCGGTGCTTTATTCGTTTGTCATCAGCTTGTACCAGTGGGACGGAATTGGGGAAAAGGCTTATATTGGCTTTCAAAATTACGCGACTCTTTTTACCAAGGATAACCTGTTCTTTAAATCGGTTGGGAATACCTTCCTGATTATGTCTGTTCCACTGCCAGTGTTGGTAATCGGCGGAACCATGCTGGCGTCACTAATCAACAGCAAATTTGTCAGAGGTAAACGGCTTTTTCAGACGATCAATTTCCTGCCGTACCTGACGGCTCCCGTCGCGGTGGGAATCCTGTTCGGGCTGATGTTTGACCAGCAGAACGGCGTGGTCAACGAAGCGCTGAAGTCTATGGGTCTGTTAAATGAGGGCTTGTACTGGCTGAAGGATGGAATCTCGCGCGGATTGTCGTGATGATTATGTGCACCTGGAAATATATGGGGTACTATATGTGCTGCTTCTGGCGGGAATTACCAGTATTTCCTCGGATATCTATGAAGCTGCCAGAATTGACGGCGCGGGAATGGTGACCACTTTTTTCCGGATCACCCTGCCGCTGATGAAAAATACCCTGACCTTTGTCATCATCCAGGGCATGATCGGAAGCCTGCAACTGGTAGAGGACCCGATGACCCTATTAACAGGCTGGATCAGCGGAGGCAGTCGGCGGTAGCGGGTGGCCCAGACAGAAGCAGCCTGACCATGATGTGGTATATGTATGATACGGGCTTTGGAACGAACATGAATTATGGGTATGCGGCTTCTATTGCCTATGCCACCTTTATCATCATGCCATTTTCGCGTTTATCATCAATATGCTTTTGGATAGGAGGGGAAAAGATGGCGAGTAAGCGGAAAAAGCTAGGTTTCTTTCACCTGAGAAAAATTTTGTTTACCGGTATCATGCTGTGCGTATCAGTCATCTTTTTCTTTCCGTTTTACATGATGGTTATGATGGCTACCCACGCAACCAATGAGTTGTATACGGGCATTCATCTGCTGCCAGGCACCCGGGGGCTGTATAACGCCCAGATCGTGCTGGAGGCGGGCTTTCTCCAGTATTATTTTAACAGCTTATATGTAGCGGTTTTGGTAACGGCCTTTTCCGTTTTGGTGAGTATGGCCTGCGGATATGCCCTTGCAAAATACAGCTTCAAAGGCAGGGAGCTTTCTTTGTCTTCATCATGATTACCATGATGATCCCGCCCCAGATCGGGCTTGTGGGATTTGTGACGGAGATGAAACAAATCGGATGGCTGGGCAGCCATCTTCCACTGATTGTTCCCCCGGCGGCCAATGCGTTCGGCGTTTATTGGATGCGCCAGTACGCCCGCTCTTTTATTCCCATCTCCATTATGGAAAGCGCGCGGATTGACGGATGCGGGGAATTTCAGACGTTTTTCAGAATTATTATCCCAATGTGTAAGCCTGCGGTGATTACCTTGGCGATTTTAAGCTTTGTTGCCTCCTGGAATAGCTATTTGATCCCGTTGGTTGTCATCAATAAGCAGGAATTATACACCATGCCCATTGCGATCAGCTCCATTGGTTCCATGTTCTACGCCGAATATGCCGGACGGATTATGGCCTTGGCGATCGGGACTATTCCAATCCTGATTATTTTTGCATTGGGTTCCAAATATTTTATCAGCGGACTGTCAGAAGGTTCTGTCAAGGAATAAAGGGCCGCTATATACAGGGAGGTTACCGTATTGAATAGAGCAATCATGGATTTATCGGGAGAATGGCGGTTCGCATGGACCCAAATGAAAAGGGGATGAATCAGTGCGGCGGGTGGTTTTCAGAGACGCTGCCAGACCGGGTTCGTCTTCCGGGGACCACCTCGCAGAATTTTGTCGGGATTGAAAGCAAGGTGGCGGATAAGCTAGGGGTCATTGAAAAATTCACCTACCGCGGCGTTGCCTGGTATCAGCGGGATATTGACATTCCGGAGGCCTGGGCAGGCCGGCATATCGAACTGAAGCTGGAACGGGCCAATAATACGACGGTATGGCTGGACAATATCCTGGTGGGGAAATCAGACCTGCTGCAGGTGGAGCAGATATTTGACTTGACCAATATAGCGTCTCCCGGAAAGCATGTTCTGACTGTGCGGAACGATAATTCCCGCATCCGGCCCACTCATGGCTACCGTTTCGATTTTCTCAATGGGATTTGCGGTGAAATTTCCCTTACCGCAACCTCGAAAGTCTATATGAAGCAATGCCGGATAATGCCCAACATAAAAGCCAAGACGCTGACCGTTTACTTTACCCTTGGCAACCAGACGGGGTGCGAATCCCGCGGCAATATTTTCTTTCACGTCCATACCCTGGACAATTCCCATGCTCTCAAGCCGTACCGCTTTGATTATATGCTGGATTTCCACCGTACGGAAAAAGAGTACGAGATGGAGCTCTATTTGGGCGACGGCTTGAAGCTGTGGGATGAATTTGCGCCGAATCTTTATTGCCTAGAAGCAGAACTGGCCGGAAAAGCTGGTGGCGTTCCAGTGTCTGATTTTTATTCCACCCGGTTTGGTATCCGGGAATTCACCCATGAGGGAACCCAATTTTCCGTGAATGGGAAAAAAGGTGATACTTCGGGGCGACGCCCTGCTGCATGAGAAATATATGTACCGCATGGGGCTTTCCCTATACAGCCGCGTAGGACTGGGTCAAGGTATTGAAGATTTATAAAGAATACGGGATCAATTTATCTGCGCTTTCATACTCATT
>ENA-OQLB01001310-OQLB01001310.1-human-gut-metagenome-genome-assembly--contig:-NODE-1310-length-10876-cov-1.717927_pt1 | contig 10876 bp, 15 predicted proteins | sample MGYA00242656_ERZ504813 | MGnify/ENA primary metagenome ERZ504813 (study PRJEB26092, sample SAMD00036388) | human gut metagenome | host: Homo sapiens | study: EMG produced TPA metagenomics assembly of... | reverse complement strand
CTTTAACAGCACAGCAGGAAGGAGCAGGGAAAGTGGACACAGAACAGTTATATAAAGATATAAAAGCAAGAACGCACGGAGAAATCTATATCGGTGTTGTAGGACCGGTAAGAACGGGAAAATCGACATTTATTAAGCGTTTTATGGATGTAATGGTATTGCCGAGAATGGAAGATGAACATATGAAAGAGCAGACAAGAGACGAACTTCCGCAGTCTGCCGCAGGCAAAACGATTATGACAACAGAACCAAAATTTGTACCGAAAGATGCGGCAGTAATACATCTGAACCGGGACGTTGAAGTGAAGGTTCGTCTGATAGACTGTGTCGGATATTTGGTGAAGGGTGCTTCGGGATACGAGGAGGCCGGGCATGAACGTATGGTAAAAACCCCGTGGTACCAGGAAGAAATACCATTTACCAAAGCGGCAGTGACAGGTACCCAGAAAGTGATACGTGAGCATGCAACGATAGGAATCGTGGTCACAACAGACGGAACGATCACAGATATCCCGTCAGATAATTATGAAGATGCGGAGACACGTACGATAAGGGAACTTCAGTCGATCCGGAAACCGTTTGTAGTATTGGTAAATTCAAAAAAACCGCATGGACAGGAAGCTAAAGAAAAGGTTAAAAAGCTGGAAGATACCTATCAGGTCAGAGCGATGACTGTAAATTGTGAACAGGTAAAAGAAGAAGATATTTACCAGATTCTGGAGGCCGTTTTGTATGAATTTCCGGTATCGGAGGTACAGTTTTATATACCGAAATGGGTGGAAATGCTTCCGGTTACGCATAAGATCAAACAGGATCTGCTGGAACATATACAAGAAATTCTTGGAAATCTTGAAGAAATTAAGGATGCGGTATCTTTGACCGGAAGACCGGACAGTTCTTACATAAAAGACTGGTATGTAGAACAGATACAGATGGATACAGGCTGTGTTATCATTCGGATCCATATGTATGAAAAGTATTATTATGAAATGTTGAGTGAGATGACAGGAACTACAATTTCAGGTCAGTATGATCTGATAAAGACGATGAAGAAGCTTTCAATGTTAAAGAATGAATATGAAAATGTAGAAGATGCATTTACAGCAGTCGGATGAAAGGGTATGGAGTAGTCAGTCCGACAAAGAAGAGATTATTCTGGATGAACCGGAGATCATCAGGCAGGGAAATAAATATGGGGTGAAAATTCATTCGCAGGCGCCTTCCATTCATTTGATCCGTGCAAATATAGAGACGGAGATAGCCCCGATTGTTGGAAATGAGCAGCAGGCGGAAGATTTGATCCAGTATATTAAAAATGAAGAAAAAATGGAAGGAGGTATCTGGAAAACCAGTATATTCGGAAAAACAGTGGAAGAACTGGTTATGGACGGTCTGAAAAATAAGATGGCGGTCATCAATGAAGAAAGCCAGGAAAAACTTCAGGATAGTATGCAGAAAATCGTAAATGACAGTAATGGAGGCATGGTATGCATTATACATTTAAGAAAAAATAATAAAATATGAAAAAATACTTGAAATCTGTGAATGAACCGTGTCTATAATATGAATTAGAAATTGGTAAAGGGGCCATACTCGTCAGGGTGTGGTCTCTTTTTTACCATAATAGATAATAAGAATCTGGAGGATGATAAAAATGAAAGATTACACGTTCAAAGTACCGCAGGATATTGTATTTGGTGTAGGTTCTTTAAAAAGACTGCCGGAGCTTCTTGAAAAAAGCGGTTCTAAAAAGATGAATGGTAGTATCAGAACAGAGGGCTGGAGAAATTAGGAGTCGTACAGAAAGTGCTGGATATTGTGGAGACAGAAGGTATAGAAACAGTAAGTTTTCTTGATATTCTTCCAAACCCTACAGTGGATATGTAAATGCGGCGACAAAGGTATATAAGGAATCAGGAGCGACAAGTATCGTAGCACTTGGAGGCGGAAGCCCGATGGATGTTGCCAAGGCGGTAGGTGTTCTGGCAAGATACGGCGGATCCATTACAGAGTATGAAGGTGCACATCTTGTTCCGGGACCGATCGAACCAATCATTGCAATTCCGACAACAGCCGGTACGGGAAGTGAAGTGACGGCGTTCTCCGTTATTACAGATACCTCCAGAAATTATAAACTGACAGTATTCAGTTACGAATTACTTCCAAAATATGCACTGTTAGATCCGGAGATGATCATGTCCGTACCACCGATGGTTGCGGCTTCCTGCGGAATTGATGCACTGATCCATGCATGGGAAGCATATACATCACTTGGCGCTTCACCGTTTTCTGATGCAATGGCAGAAAAAGCAATGGAACTGATCGGTGGTAATATCCGTAGATTTGTGGCAAACAGAAAGGACGAGGAAGCTGCATGTGCAATGATGTCAGGAAGTATGTTTGCCGGAATTGCATTTGCATGGGCAAGACTGGGAGATGTACATGCTATGTCACATCCGGTCAGCGCATTCTTTGGTGTACAGCATGGAGTGGCGAACTCTATTCTGCTTCCTGTGATCGTAGAGTATAATGCGCTGGCAGATCACGGACGCTATGAAAAAATCTACAATTATATCAGTGAAGATAAAGAGCCGGTAAAAGATTTCAAACCAGAGATGCTGGTGGCAGAGATCAAGAAATTAAATGCATCTCTTGGTATTCCAAAGACTCTTTCCGAAGTCGGTGTAACAGAAGACAAGATCCCACAGATGGCTGTAGATGCGATGAAGAGTGGAAATATTGCGGCTAATCCAAGACAGACAACATTAAAGGATGTGGAGATGTTGTACCGCAAAGCACTGTAAATAAAATAAGCGAAAAAAGATAATAGAAAAAGATTCACATTTTGACCAATATTTTAGAAAATGGAAAATGTGAATCTTTTTTTGTGGGAACATGCGGAAAGCCGTGGAATAAGTTTTTTGGCATCCGTAAGTGTCGGAAATAAAGCTTATAAGATTGCATTATCATGACAAAAGAGTTAAAATATAAAGGTATATGACTATCACAGATAAATGTTGGAGGTACAATATGAAGTAGCAATTATTACAGCAAATACAGATATATACAAAGGGACAAAAGCGAATGAAAGCGGAGAGGCAGTAAAGCTTGTAGCGGAAGAAGCCGGACTGGAAGTTGTATTTATGAGAGCACTGCCGCTGGACAGAGAAGTATTGTCCGCAATTATGAAACGTTTGGCAGATGGAAAAGCAGCAGACCTGATCCTTACCACAGGTGGAGCAGGGTGCAATCCGGACGATTGTACACCGGAAGCAACGATGGATATTGTAGAAAGACCGGTTCGGGAATCCCGGAGCAATGCGGGCACATACAATGAAGCTCACCAGACGCAGTATGCTGAATAGAAGTGCGGCAGGAATCTGTGGAGAGACTCTGATTGTTAATCTTCCGGGAAAAGCACAGGCAGTGAAGGAGAGTTTAAGATACTTACTTCCGGAGCTTGTACATGCTGTTAAGGTCATCAAAGGAGAAGTATAGGAGATATGAAGGTTACATACCTGGAACATAGTGGGTTTGCAGCAGAATATAAAGAATATGTGCTGATTTTTGACTGGTACAGGGGCAGCCTTCCGGAATTTGATCAGCAGAAAAAGATTTATGTATTTGCCAGTCACTCGCATTATGATCATTTTAATAAAAAAATCTTCGGGTGGAGTGAGCAATATCCAGATGTTCGGTACATCCTTTCAGCAGATATTGCAGGAAAAGAACAGTCAGAGGAACAGTCAGAGCGGACTGTATATGTAACTGCAAATAAGAAATATGATTTTGATGGTATAAAGGTACAGACACTTCATTCTACCGATGAGGGGGTTGCATTTATTGTGTATATGGAAGACAAGGTAATCTATCATGCGGGGGATCTGAACTGGTGGCACTGGAAGAAGAAACAGAAAGCTATAATGAACAGATGCGTCAGGATTATCAGAGGGAGATTGACAAGCTGAAAGATATTGTAATTGATATAGCGTTTGTTCCGCTGGATCCCAGACAGGAAAATCAGTATGCGTGGGGAATGGATTATTTTATGAAACATACCCATACAAAATATGTGTTTCCGATGCATATGTGGGGAGATTACGAAATTTATGACCGTCTGATGGAGAACCCTGAGGCAGAGCCATACAAAGAACGTGTAATAGAGGTAAAAGAACCGGGGCAGGTATTTGAAGTGAATGTGTAATGCAAAGAATCAGAATAAAAAAGATTTGTTATTTTAATAAAATAGTGTTATAATAATAAACGCTTTTGAAAAAATGCAAGTAAGACAGATGATCGCAGCTGTAATTGCCGAAAGGCAGCAGGTGAGGAAAGTCCGGGCTTCACAGGGCAGGATGCCGGATAACGTCCGGTGGAGGTGACTCCAAGGATAGTGCAACAGAAATGTACCGCCAGGATCTGATCCTGGTAAGGTTGGAAGGGCAGTGTAAGAGACTACCGCCTTGCTGGTAACAGCAGGGGCATATGTAAACCCCATCCGAAGCAAGACCGGATAAAGACGATGTGGCGGCCCGTCACGTCTTAGGTAGGTCGCTTGAACCGCTGGCAACGGCGGGTCTAGATAGATGATCATCCAATGACATAACCCGGCTTATCGTCTTGCTTGTATAAAAAAGAGAACTTGTCAGTTGACAGGTTCTTTTTTTTTTGTCCCAAAGAAATTTATTTACGTTCTTCCGTCGTATTTTTCTTCACAGTATTTACAGCGGTAGACTTCCTTTTCAGGATCGGTAAGTACAAATATATGATCCAGTCCCTGTTCGATCGAGGTGATGCAGCGCGGGTTTTTGCAGTGGATCACATTGCGGATCTCGTGAGGCAGATGAAGCGCTTTCTTATCTACAATCGCGGAATTCTTAATAATATTTACGGTGATGTTATGATCAATAAAACCGAGAATGTCCAGATCCATAAAGTCGATAGGGCATTCAATCTTCATGATATCTTTCTTTCCCATTTTATTACTTTTTGCATTTTTAATGATCGCAACACAGCAGTCAAGTTTGTCCAGATGCAGATATTTATAGATATCCATGCTTCGCCCTGCCTGAATATGATCCAGAACAAATCCTTCTTCGATACGACCGAACAGTTAATCGTATTTTTTACCATTGTTATTATCCTCCTAAACTTCAATTCCCAAAAGTGTAAGTATCAGTGCCATACGGATGTAAACACCATATTGTACCTGCTTGAAGTAAGCAGCTCTCGGATCATTATCTACCTCTGTGGCAATTTCATTTACTCTTGGAAGCGGATGGAGAATATACATGTCTTCTTTTGCCAGTTCCATCTTTTTGTTATCCAGGATGTAGAAGTCTTTCATGCGTACATAATCTTCTTCGTTAAAGAAACGTTCTTTCTGAACACGGGTCATGTAAAGAATGTCCAGATCAGGAAGGGCATCTTCCAGTCGTACAACCTCTTCGTAAGGAATGTTCTGACGATCTAATACATCATTCTTGATATAGCTTGGAAGTTTTAATTCTTCCGGTGAGATCAAAACAAAACGAATACCCGGATAACGTACCAGCGCATGAATCAGAGAGTGTACGGTACGGCCGAATTTCAGATCCCCGCATAATCCGATTGTCATATTGTCAAGACGGCCTTTTAAAGAACGGATCGTGAGCATATCAGTAAGGGTCTGTGTCGGATGCTGATGTCCTCCGTCCCCTGCATTGATCACCGGAATCGTGGCGTGCTGGCTTGCAACCATAGCAGCTCCTTCTTTTGGGTGGCGCATTGCACAGATGTCTGCGAAGCAGGAAATTACACGGATTGTATCTGCTACACTTTCCCCCTTGGAAGCAGAACTTGAATCGGCAGATGAGAAACCAAGAACGCTGCCGCCAAGATTGATCATGGCTGCTTCGTGGCTTAATCTGGTACGTGTACTTGGTTCGTAGAAAAGAGTGGCAAGTTTTTTTGCCCTCGCATGCATGTGCATATTTTTCTGGATTGGCTTCAATGTCTTTCGCAATATCCATCAGGTTGTCCAGTTCTTCTACGGAAAAATCTAGTGGACTTAATAAGTGTTTCATGTAAAAACCTCCTGTTTTATAAATAAGTTAATAAATCACTTACGGATTTTCTCTTAGGTGTGTCCGGATCGATATCCGGATGTCCGGATCGCGATGAGAGCGGCAAGTTCCTGGTCTTCCGGAATCTGCAGCAGATCTGTGATACCGTCTTCATCCCAGATTCCCATAATAACAGTTCCGAGACCGGCATCATGTGCGGCGAGACAAAATGTCTGGCAGGCGGCGCTACATCGAACATCTGCCAGCGGTCTTCTTTTTTGGTACTGTAAGAACCGTCACGTTCAAAGCCGCAACAGCCTTTTTTGAAAGTAACTGCTATCAGCATCGGTGCCTGCTTTATAATTTTTGCATTGAAATCTGGGGTATAATCGGTAACGATTTATCAAGAACAGAAGAATCTTCAATTGCTGTATAACGTGTGATCTGGGTGTTTTTCCAAGATGGAGAATAAGATGCCGCCTCGATCACAGATTCTAATGTGGCATGATTTACAGGATCAGGTTTGAATTTGCGAATACTGCGTCTTGTTTTCATACATTCAATTGTATTCATGGTTTTACCTCCGTTTTCAAATCTTTCATACATCATATAATATTTAACATGGATTTTCAATGTCTTGAAATAATTTTTAAAGAAATTTAATCTATGTAATTTTTGAAATGCTATGATACGGATGGGTAGATTTTATGGAAAGAATGTATTATAATTTAATAGATTTGCAGATTTTCTGCATAATATACATAAAGGAGAGAGTATATGGCATCATTGGAAGAGCTTAGGGCACAGCTTGGCAGTGTAGATGACAAGATCGTAGAACTTTACGAAGAGCGGATGAAACTCTGTGAAGAGATCGGAATCTGTAAGATTGAAAATGGCTATAAGACGTTTGACCGTCAGCGTGAAAAAAATACTATAACAGACGTGATGAACAAGGTATCATCCGATATTAATAAAAAGGGCATCGGGGAAGTGTATGAGCAGCTTCTTGCAATCAGCAGAAAGCTGCAGTATAAGCAGCTGGTTGAGGCTGGAGCACTTGGAAGACTGCCATTTATAGGAATTGATCTTTTGGATAAAGATACAGCCAGAGTTGTCTTTCAGGGGACGGAAGGTGCTTACAGTCAGGCTGCTATGGAGCATTATTTCGGAAAAGACTGTAATAATTATCATGTACATACGTTCCGGGAAGCAATGGAAGCAATCGAAGAAGGTGCAGCCGACTATGCGGTGCTTCCGATTGAAAATTCGACAGCAGGTGCAGTCAATGAGATTTATGATCTGCTGGTAGAATTTGAAAATTATATTGTCGGAGAGACGATCATTCCGATTAAAAATACGCTGTCCGGATTACCGGGGACAGACATTTCAGAGATTGAACGAGTATATTCCAAGGCAGAAGCATTGATGCAGGCATCACATTTTCTGGGAGATCATGGTGACTGGCAGCAGATCAGTGTGGCAAATACCGCACTGGCGGCAAAGAAGATCCTGGAAGATCAGGATAAGCGTCATGCGGCAGTGTGCAGTGCATATGCGGCATCTGTGTATGGTCTGTCCGTGCTTGCAGATAATATCAATGATGAAAAGAACAATTCTACCAGATTTATCGTGATCACCAATCAGAAAGTATTCCTGAAGGATGCAACAAAGATCAGTATCTGCCTGGAACTTCCACATGAAAGCAGTTCTCTTTATCATCTGCTGTCGCATTTTGCATACAATGATCTGAATATGACTAAGATTGAATCAAGACCAATGGAAGGAAAAAGCTGGGAATACCGCTTCTTCATTGATTTTGAGGGAAATCTTGCAGATCCGGCAGTAAAGAATGCAATCCGTGGTTTGCGTGAGGAAAGCAGAAACTTGAGAATTCTTGGAAATTATTAAAAGAAAAAACACAACGTCGAAGTCATCAGGCAGAGGCAGAATGGATATATATTGGAGGAAAGACGATGAGAACAAATGAACTGATGTTATATAAACATATGGAGAACGGACAGATTCTGCAGGATATCACATTCTTGATCGAGAATTATCAGAATGACTATTATAATATGGAAGATATGAAAGGACTGTTATATGATGCAGTCAACGAGATCCTGGAGATGGCAGTCAGCCATGGATTCGAGGGTGATCTCTGGCATAATTATCTGACTTACCTGATGGCAAGCCATGAGAATGCTTACAGTACATCCTGCGAAATTGTCGGGTCGGTAGATGGAAGCATCAATCAGGTTGCACTGCACGATTTCGAAATATTCAAAGAATTATTTGATTATGACTTTGCAGATATGGAAAGTGTGATGGGCGTTGACTGTATTTCCATGCTGCATGATTATGTGGGAACAAGCGGACACGGAAGTGTGTTCAACCAAAGAATCCGGGATCGTATCTGCGATCTGAGCAAATCACTTGCAAAAGCAGAGACGGCAGAAGAATTTAAGGCTGTTATAACACAGTTTTACAAGGAATTCGGTGTCGGAAAACTTGGACTTCACAAAGCATTTCGTATTGCGCACACAGAAGAGGGTGCATTGATCGAACCGATCACAAAGATTGCGCACGTACATCTGGATGATCTGGTAGGATACGAGATCGCCAAGAAAAAACTGATCGATAATACAAAAGCATTTGTTGAGGGAAAGAAAGCAAATAACTGTCTGCTGTTCGGTGATGCGGGAACAGGAAAATCTTCTTCTATCAAAGCAATCCTGAACCAGTACTATGACCAGGGACTGCGTATGATCGAAGTATACAAACATCAGTTCCAGGATCTGAATGATGTGATCGCACAGATTAAGAATCGCAATTACAAATTTATCATTTACATGGATGATCTTTCTTTTGAAGAATTCGAGATTGAATATAAATATCTGAAAGCTGTGATCGAAGGCGGACTTGAAAAGAAGCCTGATAATGTATTGATCTATGCAACTTCAAACAGAAGACATCTGATCCGCGAGACATTCAAAGATAAAGAAGACAGAGATGAAGAACTTCATACAAATGATACCGTTCAGGAAAAACTGTCTCTGGTGGCAAGATTCGGTGTTACTATATACTTTGGAAAGCCGGATAAGAAACAGTTCCAGGAGATTGTGCGTGAACTGGCAAAGAAAAACGGAATTGACATGTCAGACGATGAATTATTCCTGGAAGCAAATAAATGGGAATTAAGTCACGGTGGATTATCCGGAAGAACTGCCCAGCAGTTTATCGATTATCTGGCCGGAACCAGATAAAATGTAATGTATTGTAAAAAATGTGCAGAAATTAATCCTGCACATTTTTTATATTTGAAATATCGGAGTCAATGACCAGAGAATAGTTTGTATAGTAAACAACGAATCCCGCTTTGCCCCGTTCGGCTTCTTGACATGTTTTTTCTGGATATAGTCGATCTCCACTTTGTCTGCTCCACGGTTTTAGAGTAGTAGCGGCCAGACGACCTGCTTCTTCAAAGGTACGGTCCGGAAGTTCATCCCCGCCGCTTTTGACGATAACGTGAGATCGGAGCACCTTTTGCATGGAACCACCAGTCATTGCCATTGGCAAAAGAAAAGTAAGTTCTTCATTTTGAAGGTTGTTCTTTCCAACGTACATATCATAACCATCACTGGAAATGTAATGCATTGGTTTGCTGGTCAGTTTAACTTTTTTTCTTCGTATGTTTTCTGCGGATATAGCCGCTCTGCATCAGTTCCTCTTTGATCTGAGCAAGATCCGCTTCGTTCAGAGCAATGTCAAGTGCGTTGCTGATAGATTCCAGATACTGGATATCATCGGCAGTTTCCTGGATCAGCTCCGTCAATGCTTCAAATGTACGCTTCTGTTTGTTGTATTTTGCAAAATAACGTTGCGCATTCTCGCCCGGAGTCTGTGTCGGATCAAGCGGATAGTAATCTCTTCGTTGGTATAATAATTCAGGGCAGTCAGTTCTTTTGATCCCGGTTCCAGATTATAGCCGTAAGTATTGATCAGTTCTCCGTAAACTTTATATTTGTCACGCTTTTCCGTTCCCTTTAACTGCTTGGACTGAAGATCGTATTTTTTGCGGTTCCGTTCCAGTGCTGTCTGGACAACATGCCGGAGATCTGCACTTTTCTGATGGATTCTGGTCAGTGTGTTACGTGTGGAATAATACGTATAGAGGACTTCCGAGATGGAAAAGAACTCTTTTTTGTATATTCGTTAAAATGTGTGACCGGAAGGGCACTGAATTCCTTTGGTGCATTTCCATTATAATAAATAGAAGGATGGAAATTTCCCTGTCTTACGTCCTCCATATAATAGGTAAACTGACGGTACAGATGTGTCAGTACATCTTCGGAAAGATCATGCGCCGTCATGGAAGAGTCCACACCTGCAAGATAACAGATCTCTTCGGCAATGACCGGCTGATACCTGTCATGCTGGAATAGATTGCTTTGGATATCGTCATCGGTTTTGCAAGGATTGCCGAAATGAATTCTTCCTGCGTAGCCGTCATCGGATTCTTTTTCGACATCGTATCCGGAATAAAGTAATCGCGTCCCGGCAATACTTCACGTACCGAACTCATCTGTGCAGAGACGTGCTTGATACTGTCGATGATGCGTCCGTTCAGATCACAGAAAATAATGTTGCTGTGTTTTCCCATGATCTCGATGATCAGTTTTTTCCTGCACAAGTCACCCATCTCATCCAGATGCTCAATATCCAGGTGGATGATACGCTCGAGTGACGGCTGGGAGACTGCGGTGATCCGTCCGCCTCCGATATGCTTGCGCAGAAGCATGCAGAATCCAGGAGCCGTCATCGGACTTGGTTTG
>ENA-OQLB01001309-OQLB01001309.1-human-gut-metagenome-genome-assembly--contig:-NODE-1309-length-10881-cov-1.794867_pt1 | contig 10881 bp, 17 predicted proteins | sample MGYA00242656_ERZ504813 | MGnify/ENA primary metagenome ERZ504813 (study PRJEB26092, sample SAMD00036388) | human gut metagenome | host: Homo sapiens | study: EMG produced TPA metagenomics assembly of... | reverse complement strand
CAGAAGCAATGGCAATGGCGATCAGTTTGACGCCCTTGTTATGATCCGAACTGTGATAAGAACGTACCTGGCTTTGATGGCAGCAGCCCGTATCAATGTACCTACAGTGTTCGTCAGTGGCGGACCAATGCTTGCGGGACATGTGAAAGGACAGAAGAGAAGTCTTTCCAGCATGTTCGAGGCAGTTGGATCCTACGCAGCAGGAACAATGGACGAATGTGATGTATGTGAATTTGAAAATAAAGTATGTCCTACCTGTGGATCCTGCTCTGGAATGTATACAGCTAACAGTATGAACTGTCTGACGGAAGTACTTGGTATGGGACTTCAGGGGAATGGAACAATTCCGGCTGTATATTCAGAAAGAATCCGTCTTGCAAAACATGCAGGTATGCAGGTAATGGAAATGTACAGAAGAAATATCCGTCCGAGAGACATTATGACAAAAGAAGCCATCTTAAATGCTCTGACTGTTGATATGGCACTTGGATGCTCAACCAACAGTATGCTTCACCTTCCGGCAATCGCACATGAGATCGGTATGGATTTTGAAATTGATTTTGCAAACGGAATCAGCGAAAAGACTCCGAACCTCTGTCACCTTGCACCAGCAGGTCCTACATATATGGAAGACTTGAATGAAGCAGGCGGTGTATATGCAGTTATGAACGAGCTGAATAAGAAAGGTCTTCTGTACACAGACTGCATGACAGTAACCGGAAAGACAGTTGGAGAAAATATCGCAGGATGCGAAAATAAAAATCCGGAAGTAATCCGTCCGATCGACAATCCATACAGCCAGACTGGTGGACTTGCAGTCCTCAAAGGTAATATCGCACCGGATGGCAGTGTTGTAAAACGTTCTGCAGTTGTACCGGAAATGCTGGTACATGAAGGACCTGCAAGAGTATTTGAATGTGAAGATGATGCGATCAAGGCAATTAAAGGTGGAGATATCCATCCGGGAGATGTTGTAGTTATCCGTTACGTCGGACCAAGGGTGGTCCTGGTATGCCGGAGATGCTGAATCCGACTTCTGCAATCGCAGGTATGGGACTTGGTTCATCGGTAGCACTTATTACAGATGGTCGTTTCAGCGGTGCATCCCGTGGAGCTTCTATCGGACACGTATCACCGGAAGCAGCAGTCGGCGGACCGGTAGCACTGATCGAGGAAGGCGATATCATCGAGATCGATATCCCGAACCTGAAATTAAATGCAAGAATTTCAGATGAAGAACTTGCAAGAAGAAAAGAAAAATGGCAGCCAAGAGAACCGGAAGTTACAACAGGATATCTTGCAAGATATGCAGCAATGGTAACTTCAGGAAACCGTGGAGCAGTTCTGGAAGTTCCACACAAATAAAATAAAATCTGGACAAGGGGAATGTACAATGCAGTTAAATGGTGCAGAGATACTGATAGAGTGTTTAAAAGAGCAGGGCGTGGATACCGTATTCGGATATCCGGGTGGCGCAATTTTAAATGTATATGATGAATTATATAAGCATAGTAATGAAATCAGACATATCCTTACATCGCATGAGCAGGGAGCTTCTCATGCGGCGGACGGATATGCGCGTGCACTGGTAAAGTTGGGGTGTGTTTTGCGACCAGTGGACCTGGAGCAACAAATCTCGTAACAGGAATCGCGACCGCATTTATGGATTCTATTCCGATTGTTGCGATCACCTGTAATGTAGGGGTACCGCTTCTTGGAAAAGACAGTTTCCAGGAAATTGACATTACCGGTATTACGATGCCGATCACAAAGTATAATTTTATTGTGAAGAATGTCAATGATCTTGCAAGGACGATCCGCAAGGCGTTTGAGATCGCACAGTCCGGAAGACCGGGACCGGTGCTGATCGATATCCCGAAAGATGTGACAGGCAATAAAGCAGAGTATGAGCCTGTCAAAATCCAGCCAATCGTAAAATACAAAAAAGAAATCTGTATGGAAGATATTGACAAGGCAGTAGAGATGATCGAAGAAGCAAAGCGTCCGTTCGTATTCGTCGGAGGTGGAGCTATATTATCTGATGCAAGTGAAGAACTCCGTGCATTCGTAGACAAGGTACAGTGTCCGGTATGTGATTCCCTGATGGGAAAAGGTGCATTTCCGGGAACTGATGAACTTTATACAGGAATGCTTGGTATGCATGGTACCAAGACATCGAACTTTGGAGTCAGTGAAAGCGATCTTCTGATCGTAGTCGGTGCAAGATTCTCCGACCGTGTCACAGGTAATCCAAATAAATTTGCAAGTAATGCAAAAATTCTCCAGTTTGATATTGATGTGGCAGAGATGAACAAAAATGTCATTATCGATGAAGGTGTGGTTGGAGATATCAAAGAAGTGCTTGCGGCAGTTAATGAAAAACTGCCACAGCAGGAACACACCGAATGGATCAAAAAGATCCAGGAATATAAAGCAAAATACCCGCTTGCCTATCATCCGGAAAGTCTGACTGGTCCGTATGTGATCGAAGAGATTTACAAACAGACAGAAGGTGATGCGATCATCGTCACAGAGGTTGGACAGCATCAGATGTGGGCAGCGCAGTATTATAAATTCACAAAACCGAGAACACTGCTTACGTCAGGTGGCCTTGGAACCATGGGATACGGTCTTGGAGCCGCAATCGGAGCCAAGATGGGCAGACCGGAGAAGACGGTAGTCAATATCGCCGGAGACGGATGTTTCCGTATGAATATGAATGAAGTTGCAACAGCGGCGCGTTATAACATTCCGATCATCCAGTTGTAGTGAACAACCATGTGCTTGGTATGGTAAGACAGTGGCAGAATCTGTTTTACGGGCAGCGCTATTCAGCAACTGTTCTGAATGATGCAGTAGATTTTGTGAAACTCGCAGAAGCGATGGGGGCGAAAGCGGTAAGAGCTACGACCAGAGAAGAATTCGCAGATGCATTTAAGTTTGCTTTAAATGCAGGCGGTCCGGTGGTGATTGACTGCCAGATTGACAGCGATGACAAGGTATGGGCCGATGGTTGCTCCGGGTGCTCCGATCAGTGAAGTTTTTGACGAGAAGGATCTGCAGGAAAAACAGCAGACAAACTAGAAAAACATATGCAGCGACAGATACGTAGAGCAGGAATGGAGGAGTAATATGAAACGAGTTTACAATTTTTCAGCAGGACGCAGTACTGCCGGAAGAAGTTTTACGAGAAGCAGCAAATGAGATGCTGGATTACAAAGGATGTGGAATGTCCGTTATGGAGATGAGTCATCGCTCGAAAGCTTTTGCTGAAATCATTGAAACCGCTGAACAGGATCTTCGTGATTTGATGGGAATCCCGGATAATTACAAAGTACTGTTCCTTCAGGGTGGCGCAAGCAGCAGTTTGCAATGATTCCAATGAATCTGATGAAGAACAAAGTAGCGGATTATATTGTTACCGGGCAGTGGGCCAAAAAGGCAGCTGCTGAAGCATCCAAATATGGGAAGGTGAATAAGATCGCATCGTCCGAGGATAAAACCTTTTCGTACATTCCTGACTGTTCGGATCTGCCGGTTGATGAAGATGCAGATTATGTATATATTTGCGAAAATAATACAATTTACGGAACCAAATTCAAGGAACTTCCGAACACGAAAGGCAAGACACTGGTAGCGGATGTATCATCCTGTTTCCTGTCCGAGCCTGTAGATGTGACAAAATATGGTCTCATCTATGGTGGAGTCCAGAAGAATGTCGGACCAGCGGGTGTTGTTATCGCGATCATCCGCGAAGATCTGATTACGGAGGATGTACTTCCGGGAACACCGACCATGCTTACATACAAGACACATGCAGACGCAGGTTCTCTTTACAATACACCGCCGGCATATGGAATTTATATCTGCGGTAAGGTATTTAAATGGCTGAAAAAGATGGGCGGACTGGAAGTTATGAAAGAACGCAACGAAAAGAAAGCCAAACTGCTCTATGACTACCTGGATCAGAGCAAACTGTTCAAAGGTACGGTAGAAAAGAAAGACCGTTCTCTTATGAATGTACATTTGTGACAGGCAGTGACGAGCTGGATGCCAAATTTGTAAAAGAGGCAAAAGAAGCAGGTCTTGAGAACCTGAAAGGACACCGTACTGTTGGTGGTATGCGTGCAAGTATTTATAACGCAATGCCATACGAAGCGTGGAAGCCTGGTTGCATTTATGAAGAAGTTTGAGGAGGAGAATCTGTAATATGTATAAATATTGTTGCTTAAATCCGATTTCTCCTATTGGACTGGAGAAATTCAGTGATGACTATGTACTGCCGGTGAGATGGCAGGAGCAGATGCGGTACTTGTAAGAAGTGCCGGAATGCATGAACTGGAATTTGATAAAGATTTAAAAGCGATTGCCCGTGCCGGAGCCGGTGTAAATAATATTCCACTGGACAAATGTGCGGAGCAGGGAATCGTTGTATTTAATACACCAGGGGCAAATGCCAATGGTGTAAAAGAGCTGGTGATCGCCGGTATGCTGCTTGCATCCAGAGATATCCTTGGAGGTATCAACTGGGTACAGGAGAACGAAGAGGATGGCAATATTGCCAAAGATGCAGAAAAAGCGAAAAAAGCATTTGCAGGCTGTGAGATCCAGGGAAAGAAGCTTGGCGTGATCGGCCTTGGTGCAATCGGTGTCTTGGTTGCCAATGCGGCTACACATCTCGGGATGGAAGTGTATGGTTATGATCCATATGTTTCTGTAGATTCCGCATGGAGACTTTCAAGAAGCATCCATCACACTAAGAATGTAGATGAGATCTACAAGGAGTGCGATTATATCACAATCCATGTACCGGCACTGGAAGATACTAAGGGTATGATCAATAAGAATGCCATCAGTCTGATGAAAGAGGGCGTTGTGATCCTGAACTTTGCAAGAGATGTACTGGTGAACAGCGAAGACATTGTGGATGCACTTGTTGGAGGAAAAGTCGGACGCTATGTAACTGACTTCCCGACATCGGAGATCGCAGGAGTAAAGCATGCGATTGTCATTCCGCATCTGGGAGCGTCAACTGCTGAATCAGAAGATAATTGTGCAAAGATGGCAGTAGAAGAGCTGAAAGATTTCCTGGAAAATGGAAATATCCGTAATTCTGTCAATTTCCCGGCATGCGATATGGGGGTAAGGGATAAAACAAGAATTACGATTCTGCACAGAAATATTCCGAACATGATCGGTCAGTTTACTGCGCTTCTGGCAAAGGATAATGTCAATATCGATGATATGACGAATAAGAGCCGTGGCAGCTATGCATATACGATGATCGATGTGGATAATGATGTGACAGAAGACGTGGTAAAAGGTCTGGAAATGATCGAGAGCGTTCTGAAGTCAGAGTAATTGCATAAAAAGTGACAGAGGGTGCGTTTGAAAAAGCGCATCCTCTTTTGATGCAAGGGAAGGAATCCAGGTAAACGGTCATTTTTTCAAACTGATCAGTTTTTATGATAATGAATGGGGATATACCAGTCAGATCTTCCGCCTGATTTCGCATATGTACCAGGTGGATCATGGTGTAAAATAAAACAGATTGTAAATGAAAAAGTAAAACGTATATCAGCAGTAACAGTCAGAAGCCATAAAAGAAAGAGTATCACGTGAACAAAAAGAAACATGATACTCTTTTTGTTACATAGGATAATTCATTTCCTATGTAACAAAAACCTCCGGCAAGATGCGCACTGAACAATGCAATGTATATGACGTAAGCGACCGCCCAAGGCGCTAGAATATGCGAAGCATATTCTATGTCCTCTGGTACTCAAATTTTTCAAAATGCTTTTTCAAAGGCAGGAAAATATCGTCTTTTTTATAACGATACTTGCGTATTTTGAAAAATATGGTATGATAGAGGACAAAAGTAGCACTTTACAGTGTGAAAATGTAACGCAGGAGGAAAAGATAATGGCATACGAGATTACAGGACATACAGTCCTTACCGGATTACTGGGGAGTCCGGTAGCACACAGCATTTCCCCAATGATGCATAACGAGGCATTTCGCCAGCTGGAGCTGGATTACGCATATTTGGCATTTGATGTTGGAACAGATAACTTAAAGACAGCGGTAGATGGCTGAAAGTCATGGGAGTCAGAGGATTCAACCTGACTATGCCTGACAAGAATCTGATGTGTTCACTGGTTGACAAACTTTCACCGGCATCTGAGATCGGTGGGGCGGTCAACACTGTTGTGAATGATAACGGTGTCCTGACAGGCTATACGACAGACGGAATTGGATTCATGCGTGCAGTCAGTGAGACAGGCGTTGATATCATTGGCAAGAAGATGACACTTCTTGGAGCGGGTGGAGCAGCAGCAGCGATTCTGATCCAGGCAGCACTTGACAAAGTAGCAGAGATTTCGGTATTCAACATCCGTGATGAATTCTTCACACGTGCGGAGAAAACAATCGAGAAACTTCATGAGAAGACAGACTGCAAGATTAACCTCTATGACTTCTCTGACCCGGAAGTCCTCAAAAAGGAGATCGCAGAAAGTGCAATTCTGGTAAACGGAACTTCTATCGGTATGGCACCGAAGACAGACAGATGTATCATCACAGATGACAGTGTGTTCAGAAAAGATCTGTTTGTATTTGATGTAATCTACAATCCGGAAGAGACGTTATTCCTGAAGAAAGCAAAAGCAGCAGGATGCCAGACACTGAACGGTCTGAATATGCTGTTATATCAGGGTGCTGCATCATTTGAACTCTGGACAGGAAAAGAAATGCCGGTTGATATTATCAAAGAAAAATATTTCTCGCGTTAATTTGCTGAAAATGATTGACAAAGCCTATTGATTCGTGTAACATGAGCTATAGATTTTAAAAATTACATATTCTACTATCAAAATACAATGAAAAGAAGTAGTAAATATAATAAGACGTCACAGAGAGTCCTTTATCGGTGGAAGAAGGATACCGAAGATTATATTGAATTCCTCTTGGAGTAGGATACTGAATGCATTCTTTTGAAGAATTGTTAATAGGTATTTCCGGTAGCAGCCGTTATCTGCAAGGGTATAACCCGTTATGAACGACGTACCTGACGAGGCAGTTGTCGTGAGACAATTGTAAAATGAGGTGGAACCACGAAGTATATAATACTCTCGTCCTCTGTTTTTACAGAAGACGGGGGTTTTTTGTTTCATAGGAAATTCCGAAGGAACTTCTAAAAGACATATTCGATGATTAGTAGAGAGAAGAGAAAGGAAAAAAGATTATGATTATCGTATTAAAACCAAGAACAAGTGATGAAACGTAAAACGAGTTGAGAATATGGTCCGTGCAAAAGGATTGGAAGTACATACTGTAAAAGGTGAGGATCTTACAATTATCGGTTGTATCGGCGATACGGTCCGTGTAGATCCAAAGCTTTTCGAAGTAGACTCTTCTGTTGAGAAGGTTATGCATGTACAGGAACCTTATAAACTTGTAAACCGTGCATTCCATCCGGATGATACCATCGTAGATGTATCTGGTGTCAAAGTTGGTGGCGGACATCTGGCACTGATCGCCGGACCTTGTTCTGTAGAGTCAGAAGAGCAGGTGATCGAGATCGCAAAGGCTGTTAAGGCATCTGGTGCAAATATGCTCCGTGGCGGTGCATTCAAGCGAGAACAAGCCATATTCATTCCAGGGACTTGGCCTTGAAGGTCTGGAAATCTTATGTGCAGCAAGAGAAGAGACAGGGCTTCCGATCGTAACAGAACTGATGTCACCGGAATATCTGGAATCTTCGATGAAAAGGTAGACCTGATCCAGATCGGTGCACGTAACATGCAGAACTATGACCTGTTAAAACAGCTCGGACAGACGAAGAGACCGATCCTTTTAAAGAGAGGACTTAATGCAACTTACGAAGAATGGATGATGTCAGCAGAATACATTATGGCATCCGGAAATCCAAATGTTATCCTCTGCGAAAGAGGAATCCGTACCTTCGAGACTTATACCAGAAATACACTGGATCTTCAGTCTATTCCGGTAGTGAGAAAGCTCAGCCATCTTCCGGTAGTTGTAGATCCGAGCCATGCAGGAGGAAAATGGTGGTTGGTTGATCCGATGGCAAAGGCATCAATGCAGCAGGAGCGGACGGACTGATTATCGAAGTACATAACAGTCCGGAAACGGCACTTTGTGACGGAGCACAGTCGCTGAAACCGGAAAAATATGATACACTGTTAAAAGAGATTACCGGAATCGCAAAAGCAGTCGGTAAAGAAATGTAAAAAACAGCAGCCTGGGAGGAACAAAACGATGAAAATGACGGTAGATTTAAAGGAACACAGCTATCCGATTTATATTGAAAGAGGAATTTTGAAAGAAGCAGCAGAAAGAATAGCAGAAGTATATCGGGGATCAAAGATCATGATCATTTCCGATGACAGAGTTTATTCTTATTACGGAGAAGCGCTTAAGAAAAATCTTTCTGAAAAATATGAGTGTACGGAAACCGTGATTCCACATGGAGAACCGTCAAAAGCATTCGAAACCCTTCCGGTGTATACAGCTCTCTTCTGGAAGCAAAGATTTCCAGAACAGACTTGATCGTTGCACTTGGCGGTGGAGTGGTAGGAGACCTTGCCGGATTTGTGGCAGCGACCTTTCTTAGAGGAATCAAGTTCGTACAGATTCCAACTTCCATTCTTGCACAGGTAGATTCTTCTGTTGGTGGAAAAGTTGCAGTCGATCTTCCGCAGGGGAAGAACCTGGTAGGTGCCTTTTACCAGCCGAAGATGGTACTGATCGATCCGGATGTACTGGAAACCCTGCCAGAGCGTTACGTGATGGACGGCATGGGGGAAGTTATCAAATACGGATGCATCAAGGATCGCAAGCTCTTTGAGCTTCTGGAGAAATGCGGATCCTATGAGAATCTGAAAGAGCATTTAACCGATGTGATCGCAACTTGTGTCGATATCAAACGCCGTGTTGTAGAAGAAGACGAGTTTGATACCGGAGAGAGGATTCTCCTGAACTTCGGACATACCTTGCCCATACCATTGAGCAGCACTTCCACTATGAAAGAGAAAGCCACGGTGAAGCCGTAGCCATCGGAATGTACCAGATCACAAAGATTGCTGAAGAGAAAGGACTCACCAAAAAGGCGAAGCCGAGCACATCCGAAAAGTCCTGGAAGCTTATAAACTTCCGGTAAAAGCCGATGTCCCACTCCCACAGCTTACCGAAGCAATCAAGCTGGATAAAAAACAACTGAATAATAAATTAAAAGTCGTCCTTCTCCATGAAATCGGAGATTCCTATACATACCCGACCGGACAGGAATTCTTTGATGGGGACAGGATGGTATAAGTAAATACGATAAATAAGAATGCCGTAAGACCATGAAAGATATTGGTTTTACGGCATTTGAGTTAATTTCTGCGCATATGCATAATTCTTTTTGTTATGTCATCATTTTTATTGATTTCTACCAGAAGATCGTATATAACCAATGGTTATTATATAACAAAAATAGAAAAGCGATAAGAGAAGAAAAGCAGGAAGCTGTCCTGTTTTATGGTTCTTTTGCGGCGTTTGTTCGCTAATATATCCTTACTTTCCCGCCAACAAATTTTATCTCATATTTCTCTTCGCAAGTAATCATGAATCTTATCCGTCGGATTCATAACCGCACTAATAGATGTAGAATGATTCATTGAATCAATGATCAGTGCAAGGAACTTACTCATATCCGCTTTAATGAAATACGGTTTATCATGAAGCTGAGGAGGCAGATAGGTCAGATTAGTTGTGATCAGTCTGTCCAGATAGCCCTTTTCATAATATTCATCGAACTTGTCAAGACCTTCTGTGAAGAGACCAAAAGTAGTACATACAAATACACGCTCAGCTCCGCGGTCTTTTAACTGCCTGGTAACATCCAGCATACTTTCACCGGAAGAAATCATGTCATCGATGATGATAACGGTCTTTCCATGTACATCGTCACCTAAGAATTCATGTGCAACGATCGGATTTTTACCATTTACGATGGTAGAATAATCACGGCGTTTGTAGAACATACCCATATCAACACCGAGTACGTTGGAGAAGTATACGGCTCTTTGCATTGCACCTTCATCCGGGCTGATGATCATCAGATGGTCTTTGTCTGCTTTCAGATCCGGTTCTGCTTTAAACAGAGCTTTGATGAACTGGTACAGAGGGTTGAAGCTGTCGAAACCATTGAGTGGGATCGCATTCTGTACACGCGGATCGTGTGCGTCAAATGTCAGAATGTTAGATACACCCATTGCGGTTAATTCTTCCAGAGCCATTGCACAATCCAGAGATTCGCGTTTGGTTCTCTTGTGCTGGCGGCTTTCGTAAAGGAATGGCATAATTACATTTACACGGTGTGCCTTTCCTGTAGAAGCGGAGATGATACGCTTCAGATCCTGATAGTGATCATCCGGTGACATATGATTGATATGTCCGTTTACTGTGTATGTCAGGCTGTAGTTGCAGACATCCACCATAATAAAGAGATCTTTTCCGCGGATACTTTCGCCAAACATTCCCTTTGCTTCCCCCGAACCAAAACGTGGGCAACTGTTCTTTGCAAGATAAGAATCTGCTTCATAAGATGAATAGATTGCAGGATCCAGAAAATCATGCAGAGAATTTTTGCGGAACGATACGATGTACTGATCCACTTTTTCTGCCAGATCCTTGCAACTTTCCAGGGGCAGCAATTTTAAGTGGTGCTGTCGGAAGAGCTTTTTCCATAAGTTCGATATTTGTCATGAGTGCCTCCTTATAATAAGCGTTTTAAGTGCTTTTTATCTAATCTTACTTATCTTTTATACCATTATTTAAAAGCAAGACAAGAAAGAGGCGTTAAAAAAATTG
>ENA-OQLB01001308-OQLB01001308.1-human-gut-metagenome-genome-assembly--contig:-NODE-1308-length-10887-cov-2.229275_pt1 | contig 10887 bp, 16 predicted proteins | sample MGYA00242656_ERZ504813 | MGnify/ENA primary metagenome ERZ504813 (study PRJEB26092, sample SAMD00036388) | human gut metagenome | host: Homo sapiens | study: EMG produced TPA metagenomics assembly of... | reverse complement strand
ACCCACAACCACCGCATCGGCATCATCGGCACGGCCGCCACGGTGCGCAGCGCTCCTACGCGGCGGTCATCCGTGATATGCTGCCCGATGTGCAGATCTTTGCGCGCGCCTGCCCGATGTTTGTGCCGCTGGTCGAGAACGGCTATTTCAATGACGGCAACCCCGTGACAAAGCTCATCATTGCCGAGTATCTGCAGGAGCTGAAGGACGCCGGTGTTGACACGCTGATTTTGGGCTGCACCCACTACCCGCTGCTGAAAAAGATGATCGGCGATTTTATGGGCGATGCAGTGCGGCTGGTGGATTCCGGCAAGGTGACCGCGCAGGCCACCGCCGCCGCGCTGGCGGATCTGGGGCTTTTGAACGGCAAAACGGACGGCGGCACCGCCCACTACTATGTCAGCGACACGCCCGACAACTTTGCCGAGCTGGAGCAGATGTTCTTAGGCGAGTACGCCGGCGGGCCGGTAGAAAGAATTGCGATTGAGACATACTAAGCAGAGAAAGGCTTCCCCCACTGGGGGGAAGCTCAGGCTGTCGATAAACCTAACGGAACGATTGCGAACTTTCGGCGGGTTTGTAGGGAACGGTCTTGACCGTTCCGTGCAGTCTGGCCAATAGTACGATATATCGGGAAATAGAGCGCCGTTCGGCGCGATTTTATGCGCTGCGCGCAGCCAGCGGTGCGGATGGGTCAAGACCCATCCCTACATTTCTACCCAAAAAAGGGCTTTTTCTACAAACTGAGGCTTCCCCCTCGGGGGAAGGCTTTTAGTAGAGGTACACCATGGAAGAAAAATATCTGATCACCATCAAGGGCACGATGGAGCAGCGGGGCGACACCGACACGGTGGAGCTTATGACCCGCGGCTCGCTCGTCCACAAGGACGGTGCCTACTATATCGTATACAAGGAGACCGAGACCACCGGCTATGAGGGCTGCACCACCACCGTCAAGGTGGCCGAGGACGCCCGCAAGGTTTCGATGCTGCGCTACGGCAAGCAGTCCAGCCAGCTTATCATCGAGAAGGCACCCGGCATCTCTGCCATTACGAGACCGGCTACGGCGCGGTAAGTCTTGGCGTGGCCGCCGATGTCATTGAACATGCGCTGAGCGAGGAGGGCGGCAAGCTGAAATTCAGCTACACGCTGGACTCCGGCGCGGAAAATTTCATCAGCCGGAATCTGGTTGACATTACGGTCGATAAATTGCCGGAAGCGTAAAATAAAAATCCCCCACAGGAGGTTCATCATGGAATATAAAAACTACAACCCCCGCGCGGCGGCGCTGGCGCAGGCCCGCACCCTGCTGACCGATGCCGTCAAGGCTGCCATCGCTGACGGTACCCTGCCCGAAGCTGCGCTGCCCGACTTCATCGTGGAGATCCCGGCCGATGTCAAAAACGGCGACATCGCCTCCAACGCGGCCATGGCCGGTGCCCGCGCCTTCCACAAGGCGCCGCGCCAGATCGCCGAGGCGATCACCGCCAAGCTCGCACTGGACGGCAGCCTGTTCGACCGGTTTGAGATCGCCGGCCCCGGCTTCATCAACCTGTTCCTTGCGCAGGACTGGTTCACCAGCGTTGTGCGCGCCGCCCGTGGCCAACCCCGAGTACGGCCGCACCGATGTCGGCGCAGGCAAGCGCTACAATGTCGAGTTCGTCTCTGCCAACCCCACCGGCCCGATGCACATGGGCAACGCCCGCGGCGGCGCTTTGGGTGACGGTCTGGCCGCCTGTCTGGACTGGGCGGGCTACGATGTGACCCGCGAGTTCTACATCAATGACGCGGGCAACCAGATCGAGAAGTTCGGCAAGAGCCTTGCCATCCGCTATCTGCAGCTCTACAAGGCGAGGACGCCTGCCCCCTGCCCGAGGAGTGCTATCAGGGCGCAGACATCATCGCCCGCGCGAAGGAGTTTGCCGAGATTCACGGCGATTCCTATGTGGAAAAGGACTTTGAACGAGCTGAAGAAGGCCATCGTGGCCGACGCCCTGCCCAAGAACATCGCCGGTCTGCAGCGCGACCTAGGCAAGTACCGCATCGACTACGATGTCTGGTTCCACGAGAGCGACCTGCACAACTCCGGCGCGGTCAAGGCCGTGGTGGACAAGCTGCTGGAAACCGGTGCCTGCTACAAGGCCGAGGACGGTGCGATCATGTACCGCAGCGCCCAGTACGCCGCCAAGTACGGCGTTGTGAACAAGCGCAAGACCGAGGACGGCAGCGAGGAGGAGGCCAAGGACGAGGTGCTGGTGCGCGCCAACGGCATCCCGACCTACTTTGCGGCCGACATTGCTACCACTACAACAAGCTGGCCGTGCGCGGCTTTGACAAGGCCATTGATGTCTGGGGCGCCGACCACCACGGCCATGTGGCCCGCATGAAGGGCGCGATGGACGCCATCGGGCTGGACGGCAGCCGTCTGGACATCGTGCTGATGCAGATGGTCAACCTGATGCGTGACGGCAAGCCCGTGCGTATGAGCAAGCGCACCGGCAAGGCCATCACCCTGACTGACCTGCTGGACGAGGTGCCCATTGATTCCGCGCGTTCTTCTTCAACCAGCGCGAAAGCTCCTCCACGCTGGACTTTGACCTTGATCTGGCCGTGCGCAACGACAGCGAGAACCCGGTCTACTATGTCCAGTACGCCCATGCGCGCATCTGCTCTGTGCTTAAAAAGCTTGAGAGCGAGGGCGTGAAGTTTGAAGGCGCCGAGGCCGTGGACGCCAGCGTCCTGACCGACCCCGCCGAGCAGGCACTGATCCGCCTGCTGGCTGCCTTCCCCGCTGAGATTGCGCCGCCGCCGAGAAGTACGACCCGGCCCGCATCACCCGCTACTGCATTGATGTGGCTTCCGCCTACCACCGCTTCTACAACGCCTGCCGCATCCTTGATGCGGAGGGCACCGTGCAGCAGGGCCGCATTGCGCTGTGCCTGGCCGTGCGCGGCGTGATCCACAACATCCTGACAATGTTCAAGGTCACTGCACCGGAGACGATGTAAAAAGATAAAAGATAATAGATAAAAGATAAAAAATAAAGTGGAGTTTTCTCCGCTGCGCTGCGAAAACGAAATTCGGTTTTCGACCGCAGGGAGAACTCCACCATTTTATTATCTATTATCTTTTATCTATTATCTTTTATCTATTATCTATTCCGGCATACACGCGCCCAACATATTTATTATACCACAAGCAGCATGTGTTATTCAATCCTGAATATGCACAAATATTGCACGGCAAGATTGTAGGGTCTGCGAATAGACGAAACACTAAGGCTGTGATATAGTATAGTCACAGAAAGAAAACAGCCGGAGATAAGGAACTGGAAGTTCCAAGAGATGCCACTTTCCAGAAGTTTCTTCATCAAAGACCGATCGTGAACAGACCGACATCTTAAAGTTCAACTTTAAGGACTCCGATCCAGCAGCACGAGGGCGGAAGAAGAAACCGGAAAGAGATCGTAAAGGCCGCCGGCAGTATTTCGTAAGGAAGGAGGCTCGAGTCCAATGGCAAACTTTAAAGATCCCATTCATCACCGGCGGGCCTGGGCCTGCTAACAAAAAAAGAACCGCATCCGAAGCCGCAGGTCATCACCTGTAAAAGATTTATAAAAACGCGATGTCCGGTTACTTAGCTAATGTTTAGCAGACTCAGGGGCCGTCACAACAGACCCCCGCATGAGATATAGATTAGGATGAAAGAAGCTGGTAGAGATGACCGTCACCACTCCGCCGAACAGGATTTACCTGAACTTCACCTGATCAACAAGGAGACACTCCGATGTACAAGAGTTAAGAGGCTTTGGTCCTCGGCATCAGACCCATTACCCCAGGAACGATCTTAATAACCTTAACAGCAAACTTTACTCCGTTCCACAAATGCTTTTCAGCAAATAACGAACCCGAGGTAAGTCCAATGAACTGTTAGTAAGATCCTGAAAGGGCAATCAAAATTCGCAAACGATAGGAATGATTCCCATGACGATGTGGAAGCAGTCCGAAAAATAACGAAAAGGGTTATGAGGCTATGACTCCGAAGAAGTAAGACCGCCGGGGCGAACGAAATGTTCGCCCCGGCTTTTTTGTGTTGTGCAGCAATATGGGCGCACAACCCGGGAGGGATTTGGCGGCAGGTTGCGGCGGGGTGAGGGCACCCCGCCCTACACACGGACTTTCAAGTGGGGCCGTAGGGCGGCCAGCCCTCTGGCCGCCGTGCCCATTTGCGGGAGTGAGAAACTTTGCGGGTTATGCCTGTAGGGGGCGGCGTCCCCGACGCCCCGCAAAGGGGTCAAGCCCCGCCCTGCAAATCAACCGCGAAAGGGGTGCAACCGTAAACCTGCGGGCCGGGCATGCCCGGCCCCTACAAAGCGGCTTTCACAGCATACACCGCATAACCTTTGTTGCCTCGACAAAATCCTGCGACTCATACAGGTGCTGCGCGCCCTCGTTCTGGGCCAGCACCTGCAGCTCCAGATATTCCAACCGCCGGTTGCGGGCCCAGCGCTTGGCCGCAGCCAGCAGCTGGCTGCCAATGCCCTGCCCGCGCACACCTGCGTCCACGATCAAATCCCCCAGACAGGCATACCGGTGGGGCAGCACGCAGCTGAACGCCGGCGTCCAGCCCGCATAGTAGACCAGCGCAAAGCCCACGGCGGTGCCGTCCTGCTCCGCCAGCAAAAAATCTGCGTCATCGGCCTGACTGCCTTGCGGATCTCGTCCACCTCACGCGGGGCCTCGCAAAAAAATTCCGGCTGCAGCGCGACCATGGCGCTGTCAAGCTGGCGGTACAGCGCAATAATGGCGGGGATGTCCTCCTCCGCCGCCGGGCGTATAACGGTCTTTGCCATCCCTGTTTCCCCCTCTGGCAAAATGTACGAACAGAAAACCGGCGGACGCAGTTGTCCGCCGGTTTTGATCACTTGGTTTCCTGAATGGTGTAGTTGAAACCGTACTCCTCCTGCAGCTTCTTCACAGCAGGCTCGCAGTCCTCAATAAAGGTCGCAGAGTAAACGCTCTGGCCGTTGTGGGCCTTTTTGTACTCCTCCACGATCTCGTTCAGCTTGGTCCAGCCCTCGTCAGCCTTGGCCTGATCCATATCCTGCGGGAAATCAATGATAAATTCACGATGCTTAGGGATGCGTGCTTTCATAGTAAGTCACTCCTGAAAATTTTTATTCAATATACAAATGCGCTTTACCCTTGCGAAACCGTAGGGGCGGGGCGATAAGGAAAGCTGTACCTGTATATTACCTCATTTTACACACCAAAGCAAGCCCTGGCGTTTTGGGCGGTCACATCCAGCACGGTCTGGGCGTCCATATCCCAGATCGTGCCGATGTAGGCGGCCACGTGGGCAATGTTGCGGCTGTCGTTGCGGGTGCCGCGCACCGGCTCGGGGGGCCATATAAGGCAGTCGGTTTCCAGCAGGGCGCGGTCGTGCGGGATGGCGGCCAGCACCTTGCGGCGCGCTTGGCCCCCTTATAGGTCACCGCCCCGCCAAAGCCCAGATACAGCCCCTGCTCAACCAGCCAAACCGCGTCCTCGGCGCTGCCGCTGTAGCAGTGCAGTGCGCCGCGCGGCTTATATTTGCGCAGCAGCTCATACATTTCGGCGTGGGCCTCGCGGTCGTGGACCGACACAGGCAGGTCCAGCTCTTTCGCAAGTTGTAATTGTGCCTCAAACAGGGCGTACTGCTCCTGCCGCGGGACCGGCCAGTGATGATCAAGCCCGATCTCGCCCACGGCCACGACAGCCTTGTCCTCAAACAGAGGGCGCATGGCGGCCAGCTCGGCACGCCAGTCCCCATGATAGACTGCCACGGTGGCAGCGTCCTCCTCGATCAGGCTTTCCGGGTGGATGCCGATCGCCGCATGGATGTAGGGCGCGGCATGCGCCAGCTCCAGCACGCGGGCCGCATCGCCGGAGTGGGTGGCACATTCCAGCACCCCCCACCACGCCGCCCTCGGGCAAGGCCTTCAGCAGCGCGGCGCGGTCAGCGTCAAACTGACGCGAGGAATAGTGCGCGTGAGTGTCAAAAATATGGTTCATGCCTGTTTCTCCTGCGGGGCGCGGTTGACCAGATAAATGCCGATGCAGACCAGCAGCAGCGCGGCGAGGTAGTTCCACTCAAACAGCGGCTCGCCGTTCAGCAGCGCCGACAGCAGCACATTCATGACCGGAATGATCAGACCAAACACCGCAATGCGGGAGACCGGGTTGTTTTTCATCAGCAGCGCCCAGATCACATACCTGCGCCGGAGATAAACGCCAAAAACAGCAGCACCGGGATACCTGCGGCACTCTCGGGGTGGAGGCCGCCACCCATGGCAAAGCCCATCACAGCCAGCGCCAGACCGCCGACGCCGAGGTTCAGCACACAGACCGAAAAGCTGTCCGCATGCTGGGTCACGGCCTTGTTCCACGGCCCGGCCAACGCAAAGATTGCGGAGGCGATCAGCATGAACGCCATACCCTTTGCGCTGCCGCCGCCGTGGTTGCCCAGCGTGGCGATCAAAACACCGCCAAAGCCAAGCACACAGCCCAGCGCCTTGCGCGGGTCATCCGGTCGGCCTTGCCGTACAAAAAGTGCGCCAAAATCACGCCCATAAAGCTCTGGGTGCTGTTCAAAATGCCGCCCATCGCGCCGGTCAGCAGCGCCACGGCGGAGTAGTAGAAGAAATACTGTGCAGCGGTCTGCCACAGGCCCAGCCCGCAGGCCGAAGCCAGTGTTTTGCCGTGCGGCATCGGCAGCGGGCGGCGGTTCAGCGCCAGACCGGCCAGCCAGACCAGAGCCGCGCCCATCATAAAGCGGACACCCGCAAAGCACAAAATCGACGCGGTATCGGCGGAATCAATCGCAAACAGGCGGTAGCCCAGCTTGATGAAGGGGAACGCCGACCCCCACAGCACATTGCAGACAACGGCCATCAAAACGGCCGCCGCCGGGATGGAGAAAAATTGGTCTAACTTAGATTTTTGCATAGCACCGCCTTAGTGGATGCGCGCACCGGCAGGGGTACTGTCCGGGAAGAAGGCGATGGAGCAGCCGCCCTCGGTGTCGGTATCAGCGGCAAAAATCATGCCCTCGCTGACGTACTTGCCTCATCATCGGCGGGGTGCCAGATTTGCAACAATGCCGATCTTCTTGCCGAGCAGATCCTCCGGCGCAAACCATTTGGCAATGCCGGACAGGATGCAGCGCTCGCGCTCGCCGTCAAACACGGTCAGGTGCAGCAGCTTCTTGCTCTCCTTCATCCGCTCGCAGGCGCGGACCTCGGCCACGCGCAGCTCGACCTTGCAGAAGTCGTCAAAGCTGATCTCGGCCTCATGCTCGCCAATCAGCTCTGCGGACGCAGCAGCATTCTCAGCGGGCTTCTCCTCCTCGGCAGGCGCATTCGCAGCCTGTGCAGCGGCCTTCTGGGCAGCCTCAAGGGCCTCCAGCTCAGCCAGCTCCTTCGCGGCGTCAATACGGGGGAAGATGTTCTCGCCCTTGTGCAGGGTGGCGTTGGCGGGCAGTGTGCCGTACACGGCGGCGCTGTCCCATGTCTTACCCTCGGCGGCGACATTCATCTGGGCAAAGATCTTCTCGCAGGTGGTGGCATGAACGGCTGCAGCAGCACGGTGCAGATGCGCAGCGTTTCGGCCAGATTGTACAGCACGCGGGCCAGACGGGGCTTGGATTCCTCACTCTTGGCCAGCACCACGGTGCCGTGGCGTCGATATACTTGTTGGCGTTGTCAATGACCTCGAACACATCGGCCAGCGCATTCTGGAAGGCATAGGCTCCATGTCGGCCTCATAGCGGGCGCGCAGCGCTTGGCCTTATCCAGCAGGGCAGCGTCCTCGGGGCCTTCGGCCTGCTCGGCAGGCAACTCGCCGCCAAAGTACTTGTCGGCCATGGCGGTGGTGCGGCTCAACAGGTTGCCGAGGTCGTTGGCCAGATCCATATTGATGCGGTTGATCAGCAGCTCATTGGAGAAGTTGCCGTCCGAACCGAACGGGAAGTCGCGCAGCAGGAAGTAGCGCAGCGCATCGGCGCTGTAGCGCTCGGCCAGCAGGTAGGGGTCAACCACGTTGCCCTTGGACTTGGACATTTTGCCGCCGTCCAGCAGCAGCCAGCCATGGCCGTAAACATGCTTGGCAGGGGCATATCCATGCTCATCAGCATGCAGGCAGATGATGGAGTGGAAGCGGACGATCTCCTTGCCGATAAAATGCACGTCAGCAGGCCAGAAGGTCTCATAATCACTGTCGGGGTACTTGTCATTCATGAAGCCCAGCGCCGTGGTGTAGTTGAACAGCGCATCGATCCAGACGTAGACGACATGCTTCGGGTCGAAATCGACCGGGATGCCCCACTTGAAGCTGGTGCGGGAAACGCAGAGATCCTCAAGGCCCGGTCAATAAAATTGTGTACCATCTCGTTGACGCGGGAGCGCGGCAGCAGGAAGTCCGTGTTGACGAGCAGATCGCGCACGCGGTCAGCATACTTGGACAGACGGAAGAAGTAAGCCTCCTCCTCGGCGTCGACAACGGGGCGGCCGCAGTCAGGGCAGCAGCCGTTGACAAGCTGGCTCTCGGTCCAGAAGCTCTCGCAGGGGGTGCAGTACTTGCCGACATACTTGCCCTTGTAGATGTCGCCCTTCTCGTACATCTTCTTGAAAATCTTCTGGATGGCCTCGACATGGTAGTCATCGGTCGTGCGGATGAAGCGGTCATAGCTGATGTTCATCAGCTTCCACAGATCCTTGACGCCCTTGGGGCCCTCGACGATGTTATCAACAAACTGCTGCGGGGTGACGCCGGCCTCCTTGGCCTTCAGCTCGATCTTCTGGCCATGCTCATCGGTACCGGTCAGGAACTTGACGTTGTAGCCTGCAGGCGCTTGTAGCGGGCCATGGCATCGGTTGCCACAGTACAGTAGGTATGGCCGATATGCAGCTTATCGCTGGGGTAATAGATCGGCGTAGTGATGTAGAATTTTTTCTGATCCATCTGTGATTTCTCTCCTTATATACACAAACCGTTTTGGTGTGTTTTTTTGCGTTTCTGCTGGATTTTATATTCTGGCATTCGGGCGAAGCCCGCAAAAGCCTGCCCTTACAGGGAGGTGGCCGAGCCCGCGAGGCCGGAAGGGCTTTGCTCGTTCACGGCAGCCACATGTGCCCGGGCAGCTTTGCCGCTCCGTAGGGCGGCCAGTTCTCCGGCCGCCGCCTCACGCCTTTAGAACCCCACCGGCTCCACTCCGCATGCCTGTAACGCATGCCGGCACAGCACCTCGGTGCTGTCGATGAAGAACGCTCCCAAATGCTCGTCCCGCTTGACAAGGCTCAGCTCCGTGCAGCCCAGCACGGCCATGTCGCAGCCCTGCTTTTTCAAATCATGCACCGCCGCGCCGAACTTCGTCATATCGGCGCGCTTGCCCTGCTTGATGTCGTCATAAATGACTGACATAACCTCCTGCTGATGCTCCGGTGACGGCACGGCCCAGTCGATACCCTGTGCCCGGCAGGCAATCTGGTAGGTTTCAGCCGCCAGCGTGCCGTCCGTGGCAAGGATGCCCAGCTTTGTGCAGCCCGCCGCTTGGCATCGGCCACCGTCAGCGGGGCATATTCAGCACCGGCACGGGCAGTGCCTCAGCCAGGCGGTCATAAAAATAGTGCGCTGTGTTGCATGGAATCGCCAGCACCGTAGCGCCGTAATGCACCAAGCTGAAGCCGTCCTGCTCCATCACGGCAAAGGGTCATCCTTGCTTTTGCCCATGATGAACGCCGTGCGGTCGGGCGTCGATGCCGCGACGAAATAACAATGTCGATGTGGTCCTGATCGCAGCTGGCCGGGGTGTGGTCGATCAGCATTTGGTACAGGTAACAGCTGGCCGCAGGCCCCAGCCCGCCCAGTATGCCCAGCACCTGTTTTTGTGGTTTGGTCTGCGCCGTGGCACACCCCTCCTTATAACAACAGTTATATTATATTATAAGCCTGCAGCAAAATTATGCAAGCACCACCGCCCGGTTTTGTGCCATTTTCCATCTTCCCATCGACACCCCTTGTAGGAGCCGGGCATGCCCGGCCCGCAACCCGATGCCATATCCCTTTGTTGTCAATTCGTAGGGAGGGATTCATCCCTCCCGGGCAACTTCCCGCCGCCGCAAGCCTTTGGCGGCGGCCAGAGGGCTGGCCGCCCTACGGCCCCACTTAAAATCCGTGCGTAGGGCGGGGTGCCCTCACCCCGCCGAAACCTACCGCCATCCCTCATTTCCCCATCGCCCCCTGTAGGGCCGGGCATGCCCGGCCCGCGCACTTCCGAAAGCCTCTACGCCAATCTTAAACAACAGCCCCCGCCAACCACCCCGGCCACATCAACTTTCCGCTCGTGCGGGAATCTCCCCCGCCCTAAAAACAGCCCGCGGGGCTGTTTTGCCCCGCGGTACGCTGGACGCGGGGCCCGGGCTTTTCGATTCCCGCACGGGTCACCTTTTACGCCCGACACCTATTAAAAAGCGCATATAAAGAAAAAAAGCACTACCTCAAATGAAGTAGTGCTTTTTGGTGACCCGTGCGTCCATCTCCCGCGGACTAAAAAACAATCCGCAGGATTGTTTTTTGCCGCCTGCGGGCGGCCGTCCTGTTCGATTCCTCGCACGGAAGCAGCAAAAAAACTCCCCAGCCTAAGCTGGGGAGCATTTTTTGGTGACCCGTGCGGGAATCGAACCCACGTTAACGGCGTGAGAGGCCGCTGTCTTAACCGCTTGACCAACGGGCCATATAAGAGAAGCCGGCATCTACTATTTCACAGGCCGTTTCCAGCCAACTATCTTCGGCACAAGTGAGCTTAACTTCTGTGTTCGGAATGGGAACAGGTGGAACCTCACCGTCATTG
>ENA-OQLB01001307-OQLB01001307.1-human-gut-metagenome-genome-assembly--contig:-NODE-1307-length-10894-cov-1.577877_pt1 | contig 10894 bp, 12 predicted proteins | sample MGYA00242656_ERZ504813 | MGnify/ENA primary metagenome ERZ504813 (study PRJEB26092, sample SAMD00036388) | human gut metagenome | host: Homo sapiens | study: EMG produced TPA metagenomics assembly of... | reverse complement strand
GACAGGGACAGGAATTCCAGTATATGATTCAGGCAGAAGTAACACCAAATAAACTGAAATCATTTGTAGTGGAGGATGTACTTGAGGATTGCCTTTCTATCGAAGATACTTCTAAAGTGAGCATTACAAATGATATAGGACAGGTAGTAACGGATCAGTTGATATTAATATTGAGGGACAGAAGATAACCTGCAGTGCGAAACCGGAAAGTCTTCAGGAGGAGACTTTTACAGATAATCAGAATTATACATTTACTCTGAAAGTACGTCGGAAACCAGAATCAGAAATAAATATTTCAAAATACCTTGCAGAGGATGGATATACGATCCTTATCCCGAATCATGCTTCTATGAGCTATGAACGTACAAATGGAAGCGGAGATACCATGGATACAGAAACAGTGTGGGTAAAGAGTGTGATTTCTCCGGAACTTGAAGTAGTCAAGAATACATCCCAATATGAATGGAAGACAGGAGACACCGTAGACTATGAAGTTTCAGTTTCTCAGACAAAGCCGGATGTACGCGCGGTCAATGTAGTCATTACGGATGAAATTCCGGCATGTCTGCAGCTCCTGGAAGGACAGTATACAGTGCAGACAAGTGACGGCGCAGAAAGCTGTACGCTCACCAGACAGGGAGACAATGGCTGGAAAGCAGAATGCCCGTCTTTAAGATATGGAGAGATGATTACCATTCGCTTTAAATGCCAGGCGCTGGAGGATTCCAATGGTCAGGAGTGGGAAAATATTGTTGCTGCGACAGCAGATAATCTGCTTAATCCTGAAACCGGAGAACAGGAATCCCGCAAGGACATGGCAGAGGTATGGATGAACAGTCCGCATCTGGAGATTGATAAAACAGCAGACAGGTATGAATGGCAGGCGGGAGAGCAGATTGCTTACCGGATCGTGGTAAATAATGTGACTGCCGGAACCATTGCAAAAGATGTGAACATTACAGATATCGGTCTGCCACAGGGACTGATTCTTGCTGATGGGGCTCAAAGTGTGGAAGTGCTGGGCGTTCAGCAGCAGATAAATTATCCTGTACCGGATAAGAAGACCGGACAGGCATATGAAGCAAGAACTGTGGAATCCCGTATGGATGCAGATGCAAATGGTTTTGCTTTTTATTGTTCATATCTGCCATACAGTCAGCCAGTTACGATTATTTTCCATTGTGTTGCACAAGAAGATGCTAATGGCCATGAAAGTGTAAATGCCGCAACGGCAAAAGCTCCAACGCTGAAGAAGAAATCAGATGATGCCGAAGTTTATGTAAATTCCGGAGAATTCTGGATTGAGAAAAATGCAGATCATTATGAATGGCAGGTAGGAGAGCTGGTACAGTATAATATAGTGGTCGAAAATAAAAAAGAAGGCACAGTAGCCAGAAAGGTGACTATCTGGGATACAGAGATGCCGGCAGGACTTGCACTGGAATCAGCAGATAATGTATCTGTCAGTGGCATTCCACAGAGCATTACACAGCATGTTGCGGGAACACCGGATATTCCAAACCAGCTGAACCCGGAATTTTATAATGAGACATCAGAGAAACCGGTCAGCTATGAATTTGTTCAGGAAGGAGCCGGATGGAGAATGAATATTTCAGATCTTCCTGCAAATGTTCCGGTTATGATTTCTTTCCTCTGTACAGTTACTGAAGATGCAAACGGTGCAGAGAGTATTAATGTTGCAAATGTACAGGCACAGAATGCACCGGCAGCACAGGATGATGCGGAGGTATATGTAAATACGGCGGTACTTTCTATTGATAAAAGTTTCCAGAATCTGTATCTGGCCGTTGGTGACGGACGTGCAGAAAATGAATTCCGTATTGGAGAACAGGTAAATTATCAGGTTACAGTAAACAATCTTCAGAAAGGATCGATTGCACGAAATCTTGTGATTAGTGATCTTTCTCTGCCTGAAGGACTGGCGCTGGATGAAGAAGAGGGAGCTGTTACGGTAACTGGTGTACCGGCAGCTATCCAGAATCCGGTAGCAGGAACTGATGATGCCGGAAATGAACTTAATCCGGAAAATTACAAAGAAACTGTGGAAAAACCTGTAAATTGCCAGGTTACACGTCAGGGAACCGGCTGGATAGTGACAATTTCAGATCTTCCATACCAGACACCTGTTACTGTTAATTTCCGTTGTACTGCAAAGGAAAGTGTGAACGGACAGGAAATCGTAAACACAGCACAGGCATATGCAGATAATGCACAGGCAGTAAAAGATACTTCAAAGATCTGGGTAAATTCACCTGTATTAAAAGTAGAGAAAATAACTGACAAACCATTCTATAAATATGGAGATATCATTACATACCGTATTGCGCTGACACAGGAACAGACTGGCTGCGTAGCGCGTAATGTTACGTTGCATGATGTGATCGACACACAGGGAGTCCGCCTTTTAAAGGATTCTGTGGTTCTGATGGATGAGAATGGAAATGTGACAGATGCAGATGTGCAGATCAATGATGATAATACATTCCTGCTATCAACGGGAAAAGCATTGATCAAAGATGCGAGATACAGTATTTGTGATAATGACAGAGGCGGACTTTTTGAGCAGGTAATGTATAACCCGCTGGACTGCCAGCAGCAGAAAACTATGATTGTGGAATATCAGGCAGCAGTAATTGATGCCGCATTAGCAGGACAGAAAGTACATAATACTGCAGTTGCGGACAGCAATGAAAAAATACCGGCAACAGGTGAAGCGGAAACAGAGTACATAGTCCTGTTCTGGAGATTGTCAAAGAATCAGATAAGAAAGAATATGTATCTGGTGAAAAAGGATATTATAAGCTGACAGTAAGACAGCTGCGTGAGGATGTTACGGATCAGAATATTGTTATTGAAGATGCGCTGGAAACAAAGGGCGCAGTAATTGTAAAAGACAGTATTTTTGTAAAGAAAAACGGCATAGAGCTGAAAGATATTAAGACAGAGGTAACGGAAACGGGATTTGTAATCAATACAGGTGCGACATTGTCGGATATGGATAAGATTGAAGTCTGCTATGAAGTTGTATTTGAGACAGAGAGTGCAGAGGACTGAAAAAAGTTTGTAAAACAGCGAAGGCAAGAGGCGATATCTCACCGGAAACCTCTGCACAGCAGGAAGTATATGTAAAAACAGCACCGAAACCGACTGAAACACCAAAGCCGACTGAGACACCGAAACCGACTGAAACGCCGAAACCGACTGAGACACCAAAACCGACTGAACCGCCAAAACCAACAAAAGCGCCAGAACCAACAGACATACCGAAAGCTACACCAACACCATCTGCGCCGGGAACCTGCCCGAAGCTGACTCCGACTCCGACAAAGACACCGTCATCGGCTTATAATAATGGTAATAACAGTGGAAGTAGCAATGGAAATACCGGAAACAGCAGTTATGGAAACTCAGGAGGATATTCCAGCGGATATGGAAGTTATCAGGGTGGTTCTGTGGCAGGAAGTTCTAAGACTGGAGACACCAGACCGTTTAAGGTAATGACACTTGTCGGACTTCTTGGTCTTGGCTTGCTGGCTGGAGGCGTAATGATTTACAGAAAAACGACTTCCGGTAAAAAAAAGTTTTAAAGGTACCGGACGGAAATGAGAAAGCTTAAAAACGTTTGCGATAAGCATGATCATAGCGGCAATCGGACTTCTCGTATATTGTGGGGGATTCTATATAAAAAGCTATGAACAAAACCTTCAGGCCAGACAGAGCTATGAAGAAATAGCACGTATGGCCGGTTATCAGGATAAGGACAAAAAACCTTTTCAAAATGAGAAAAAGACGAAGCAGAATTGTTTAACAGAAACGAATAAGAATGTTCGCAAAAAGAAAAAACGAAAATCTTTGGACAATTTAAAACACAGTGATCGTGCAGATGAAATCAGGGAATCCTTCGGGATTTCCTGGGAAAATTTAAGAAAGATCAATTCTGAGGTGGCAGCCTGGATTACCATTCCCGGAGCTGATATTTCTTATCCTGTAGTCCAGGGGATGGATGACGAGTATTATTTAAAGCATAATTTTAAGAAAGAGGAGGACTTATTTGGCTGTATTTTCCTGGAGCATAATAACAAAAAGAAATTTTATGGGTTCTCACAGTATTCTCTATGGTCATAACATAGAGGCAATATGATGTTTGCCAATTTAAACCGCTATGAACAGCCGGAATTTTTGGAAAAATGTCCGGAAATTGAAATCAAAACTCCGGAAAGAAAATTTCTGTATAAAATTTTTCCATAGAGCAGGCGGTTCCCAAGTGCGGCGTTTGAATATGGATATGACTTGTCGAGTCCTGCATACAAGCAGCAATTAGCAACATTGAAAGAGAATTCTATGTATGAAACCGGCATAGAGCCAGACGATTCGAAACCTATGGTAACGTTGATTACCTGCAATTCGCATCTTGATAAAGAGATACGTATGGCAGTACACGGAATCTGCTATGAAATAACAGAAGAGGATTGCGAATATCCGATTGACCACATGAATAACTGAAAAAAATATTTGGAAAAAAGTGATGAAAAACCTCCTGAGATTTTGTATAATTTATGCATAAAAAACAACTTGTTCGTATGTGCGTACAAGTTGTATTCTAGATACAGGAGGGAAGAAGACATGACAGATAATGGAAAGCCTAAATATTTCTCACTAATGGAGCAGCTCAGGAATGATATTGTATCAGGAGCCATCCGGCCGGGAGAAAAGCTTCCTTCGGAAAATGAACTTTCACAGAGATATTCCCTGAGCAGACATACAGTCCGTAAGGCACTGGGGATTCTGGAACAGGATGGATATGTGGAAGCGTTTCATGGAAAAGGCACTTATTGTTCTGAAAATATGCGTCATATAAAGAAATCGAAGAATATTGCAGTAGTTACCACATATATTTCCGATTATATTTTTCCAAGACTGATACAGGGAATGGATAATGTTCTTTCGGAAAGAGGTTACAGTATTATTCTGAAAAACACAGCAAACAGCAGACAGAAAGAAGCAAGATGTCTGGAAGAACTTCTGAAGAAAGACATTGACGGTCTTATCATTGAACCAAGTAAAAGTGAGATGGTATGCAAACACAGGAGTCTTTATCAGAATCTGGATAAGTTTTGAAATACCGTATGTGTTTATTCAGGGAATTTATTCTGAGATGAGAGATAAACCGCATATTCTTATGGATGATGCACAGGGTGGCTATCTTGTAACCAGATATCTGCTGGAACTGGGACATAAGAAAATCAAAGGCTTTTTTAAAGCAGATGATATGCAGGGACTCGAACGACATAAAGGATATGTCCGGGCATTGCAGGAATTTGGAATTTCTTATAATCCAGATGATGTTGTGTGGTTTCACACAGAAGACAGAAAAGTGAAACCGGCACTGATGGCAAAAGAAATGGTACAGAGTGGACAGCTTCCGGATGGAATTGTCTGTTATAATGATCAAATTGCTGTTCAGGTTATGGAAGAATTAGAGAAGCAGGGAATTAAAATTCCTGATGATATTTCGATAACGGGCTATGATAATTCTCTGTATGCACAGCGTGGAAATGGAATCACAACAATCGCCCATCCACAGGAAAAACTGGGAGAAATGGCCGCAGAGCTTATTCTGGAGAAGATTAATGGAATTCCAGAGGAAGAGAGTAAGTCGAAAGACTGATTCATCCGGAACTGATTGTCAGAGGCTCATGTAAAAAGGCATAAAAATAAATCTGTTGAGATTTCAGATATAAGAGTTTCTGAGTTAAGAAAAACTTATTTTATATAGGTAAAATGATATTAAACATACAGATTTTAAAACATTAATGCCTGGTACGTTGCTGAGCACGAAGTGATCAGTAATTTTTACGGCAGCCAATGTATCTAAAATCTGAAAATAAATAAAATGTACTCTCGGAGTCTTTATTGCACTTGCTTTTATGGCTGATTTTCGCCAGATGCACCCGAATTTATCAACGTACGCACCGCGTACGCCTCAAAAATCCGGGCACATCTGACAAAAAATCCTCTCATAAAATCAAGTACAAAAAGATTCCGAGAGTACATTAAAAATCCAGGGAGGAATTTTATCATGAAGACAGGAAGAAACTATAAGTTTTGGTTTTGTACAGGTTCACAGGATCTTTACGGAGATGAATGCTTAAGAAAGGTTGCTGAGCATTCCAGAATTATCGTTGAAGAATTAAATAAAAGTGGTGTTCTTCCATTTGAATTAGTATGGAAACCAACACTGATCACAAACGAGCTGATCCGTAAAACATTCAATGAAGCAAATTCAGATGAGGACTGCGCAGGTGTTATCACATGGATGCATACTTTTTCACCGGCCAAATCATGGATCCTTGGTCTGAAAGAGTATAGAAACCTCTGTGCCATCTGCACACACAGTTTAATGAAGAAATTCCTTATGACACCATTGATATGGATTTCATGAATGAAAACCAGTCTGCACATGGTGGACGTGAATATGGACACATTGTTTCCAGAATGGGAATTGAAAGAAAAGTTATCGTTGGACACTGGGCTGACAAAGAAGTTCAGGAAAGACTTGCTTCCTGGATGCGTACAGCAGTTGGTATCATGGAAAGCAGCCATATCCGTGTTTGCCGTGTAGCAGATAACATGAGAAACGTAGCTGTTACAGAAGGCGATAAAGTAGAAGCACAGATCAAATTCGGATGGGAAGTTGATGCTTATCCTGTAAATGAAATCGCTGATTATGTAAAAGATGTAGCAAAAGGTGATGTAGATGCATTAGTTGATGAATATTACAGCAAATATGACATCCTTCTTGAAGGCAGAGATCCGGAAGAATTTAAACGTCATGTAGCAGTTCAGGCTCAGATTGAAATTGGATTTGAGAAATTCCTGGAAGAGAAGAACTATCAGGCAATCGTTACACACTTTGGTGATCTGGGGGCCCTGCAGCAGCTTCCTGGACTTGCTATTCAGAGACTTATGGAAAAAGGTTACGGATTCGGTGCAGAAGGTGACTGGAAGACAGCTGCAATGGTTCGTCTGATGAAGATTATGACTGCCGGAATGAAAGATGCAAAGGGAACTTCCATGATGGAAGACTATACGTACAACTTTGTACCTGGAAAAGAGGAATCCTTCAGTCTCATATGCTTGAGGTTTGCCCGTCTGTTGCTGATGGCAAGATCGGAATCAAAGTTTGCCCGCTTTCCATGGGAGACAGAGAAGATCCTGCAAGACTTGTATTTACAAGTAAGACAGGCCCGGCTATTGCAACATCTCTGATTGACCTTGGCGATCGTTTCCGTCTGATCATCAATGATGTAGAGTGCAAGAAAGTTGAGAAACCAATGCCGAAACTTCCTGTAGGAAGCGCATTCTGGACACCACAGCCGAACCTTAAGACAGGTGCAGAAGCATGGATTCTTGCAGGCGGCGCTCATCATACAGCATTCACTTATGACCTTACAGCTGAACAGATGGGAGACTGGGCAGCAGCTATGGTATTGAAGCTGTCTATATCGACAAAGACACAAACATCCGCGACTTCAAGAACGAGCTGAGATGGAATGAACTCGCATTTAGAAAATAAGAAGTTACTGTTCACTCCGTTTGCAGCATCAATAAAATACTGTGACTGATATACTGTCTGTTATTAACATATTTATAATGTATTCTTTGTGAATAAAGAAAGTGGACAGTGATAAAAGTAATACAGATATAAGGGCTGTCATATCAGACTGACTATCGGAAAGTCTGATATGACAGCCAAATGTGTATAAAAAGCGCATAAAAACAGTAGAAAAAATTGATAGTAAAATCATAAGAAAAATGCGATAATAATGATAAATAATGGAACTAGGAGGTACATAAAAATGGGAGCAGCAGAAGCAAAAGAAGCGATTCTCGCAAACAAAACAGCACTTGGGATTGAATTTGGTTCTACCAGAATCAAAGCGGTACTTGTAGATGACAAAAACCAGCCGATCGCATCCGGCGCACACGAGTGGGAGAACCGCTACGAAAATGGTATCTGGACATACAGTCTGGATGATATCTGGACAGGTATTCAGGACTGCTATCAGGACATGGCAAAAGATGTAAAGGCAAAATATGACGTAGAACTGGAATCTGTAGGTGCATTCGGTGTCAGCGCCATGATGCATGGCTATATGCCTTTTAACAAAGAAGGAGAACTTCTTGTACCATTCCGTACATGGAGAAACAATATTACCGGAGAAGCAAGCGAGAAACTGATGGAACTGTTTAACTATAACATTCCGCAGAGATGGAGTATTGCACATCTGTATCAGGCAATCCTTAATGGCGAAGAACATGTAAAGGATATTGATTATATTGCAACTCTGGAAGCATATGTACACTGGAAACTGACAGGAAAAAGAGTTCTGGGAATCGGTGATGCTGCCGGTATGTTCCCAATCGACACGACAAAGGCAGATTACAATCAGGAAATGGTTGATAAATTTGATGAATTGGTAGCTCCTTATGGATTCTCATGGAAGCTTCGCGACATTATGCCGAAAGCACTTGTTGCAGGTGAGGATGCTGGCGTTCTTACTGAAGAAGGTGCGAAACTTCTCGATGTAACAGGCAAATTAAAAGCAGGAATCCCGATGTGCCTCCGGAAGGTGATGCAGGAACAGGTATGGTTGCTACAAACAGTGTCGCAGTACGTACAGGTAATGTTTCCGCAGGAACTTCTGTATTTGCCATGATCGTTCTGGAGAAAGAACTTTCCAGACCATATAAAGAAATTGATATGGTTACCACTCCGTCAGGACATCTGGTAGCTATGGCACATTCCAATAACTGTACTTCTGACCTGAATGCATGGGTAAATGTATTTAAGGAATTTGCAGAAGCTATGGGTATGGAAGTAGATATGAATAAGCTCTTCGGAACTCTTTATAATAAAGCACTGGAAGGTGATCCGGACTGTGGCGGACTTCTTTCCTACTGCTATTTCTCAGGTGAGCATATGACAGGATTCGAAGAAGGACGTCCGTTATTTGTTCGTTCTCCTGAGAGCAAATTTAACCTTGCAAACTTTATGAGAACAAATCTGTATACATGCCTTGGCGCTATGAGAGTAGGTCTGAACCTCCTGTTTGAGAAAGAGAATGTAAAAGTAGATCGTCTTCTTGGACATGGTGGATTATTTAAGACCAAAGGTGTCGGACAGCAGATTCTTGCAGATGCAGTAAATGCACCGGTATCTGTAATGGCTACTGCAGGTGAAGGCGGAGCATGGGGAATAGCCCTTCTTGCTTCTTATCTTGTAAACAAGGAAGAGGGAGAAACTCTGGAAGCATTCCTTGACAATAAAGTATTTGCAGATCAGGAAAGCAGCACACTGGATCCAAAACCAGAAGGAGTAGCCGGATTCAATGCATTTATGGACAGCTATATGAAAGGTCTTTCTATTGAAAAGGCAGCAGTAGACTCCAAAATCTGGTAATGTTTCAAAGTGACTTCTATGTATTGACAAAAAATGTTGCGTAAAAAGTCCGCCACATTTTTGCCACATATTGTAGCACTTAAAGAAAAATTATAAAATATCCTTATCAACTCATACGGGGAGAAACGCAATGATTTTTAGAAATGTAAAAAAATGCAATCGCTCGCTGGCGCGTATGAAATGAGAGGAAAAAGAGAAATATAAAAGAAAAATAGTAGAATTTGGAGGAATTTCATCATGTGTAAAGTTATAGCAGTAGGAAACCAGAAAGGTGGAGTCGGAAAGACCACCACAACGAGTAATTTAGGTATTGGACTTGCAAAAAAAGGGAAAAAGGTGCTTCTGATTGATGCAGATGCACAGGGAAGCCTGACAGCAAGTTTAGGCTTTCAGGAGCCGGATAAATTGGATGCATCTCTTGCAACCGTTATGGCAAATATCATCAATGAAGAAGATATGGAGCCGGATTATGGTATATTGAAGCATGACGAGGGTGTAGACCTTATGCCGGGCAATATAGAGTTATCGGGACTGGAAGTATCACCGGTAAATGTCATGAGCAGGGAGCTTGTGCTTCGTACCTACATAGAACAGCAAAAAGAAAGATATGATTACATTCTGATTGATTGTATGCCTTCGCTTGGCATGATTACCATAAATGCCTTTGCAAGTGCTGACAGTATCCTTATTCCTGTGCAGGCTGCATATCTTCCGGTAAAAGGTCTGGAACAGCTTATTAAGACCATAGGAAAAGTAAAAAGACAGATCAATCCCAAACTGGAGATTGAAGGTATCCTGCTTACGATGGTAGATAACAGAACCAACTATGCAAAAGACATCAGTGCATTGGTTGTGGAGAATTATGGTAGCAAGGTTAGAATATTTGAAAACAGTATTCCGATGTCCGTAAGAGCTGCGGAGATTTCTGCGGAGGGTGTCAGTATTTATGAGCATGATCCAAATGGAAAAGTAGCAAGTGCCTATCAGTCTTTGACAGAGGAGGTGCTTGCAGATGAATAAGGTGGGAAGTGCAGCTAAAGTAAAGCTGAATAGTTTTGATGATTTGTTTGGAACTGAACAGCCACAAGCAGGAATAGAGCAGGTACAGGAAATTGCATTATCAGAACTGCATGAGTTCAAAGGTCACCCATTTAAGGTATGGACGATGAAAAGATGCAGGAGACGGTGGAGAGTGTCAGAGAGCATGGGCAGTGCTGATGCCGGGTATTGCAAGACCAAGAGCTGAGGGCGGCTATGAAATTATTGCAGGACATCGCAGGAGACATGCGTGTGAACTGGTAGGACTTGAAACAATGCCGATGTTTATCCGTAATTATACGGATGATGAAGCCACGATTATTATGGTGGACAGCAATATCCAAAGAGAAGATATTCTTCCAAGCGAAAAAG
>ENA-OQLB01001306-OQLB01001306.1-human-gut-metagenome-genome-assembly--contig:-NODE-1306-length-10899-cov-4.495915_pt1 | contig 10899 bp, 14 predicted proteins | sample MGYA00242656_ERZ504813 | MGnify/ENA primary metagenome ERZ504813 (study PRJEB26092, sample SAMD00036388) | human gut metagenome | host: Homo sapiens | study: EMG produced TPA metagenomics assembly of... | reverse complement strand
AGGCATCTCCTTGTCCGATCTCCAGCATAGGATCATCCGGTCATCGTGGCTTTTCCGATCACCCGAAAGCTGTGTAAAGCTGCTGTAACGCCTGGCTGCTCCCACAGTGAATAATAAATTGCTTCGTAGGTTTTATCCTGTACTGTATCCATGATGTTCCCTTCCTTCCGTCTTTATACATGTTCATTATTATGTATATTATGCGAAAGGGCATAAAAAAAAGAACCGGTTTAACACCGATTCCTTTTGTTTACAAAATAATTCAGGATACCGCCGCCGATGATGATCACCAGCGCAACTGCAACCACTCTTTTCGCTGCCTCCTGAGGAAGCTGGCCCTTGGAGCCAATAGAAGCCTCATAAAAGGTCAGCGTATAATCGATCTCATGCGGGGCGCCCATGGCCAGTGTATCTGCGATCACTTCCATCTTATCATCCAGGGCAGTTACCGGGACAGTAAAAACAGAATTTCTGCCTTCCTCGCTCTCATTGAGATATTTTTCCCCATCTACGATCATATAATCATAGTTGGAGCTGCTCCACTGGAGCCGTGCATACATCTTCCCATCCTTTACCAGCATCAATGTGGGGGAAGAAACGCTGGCCTTTCCGCTTCCGCCTTCCAGCTCCACCTGTATGGAATATTCTCCGTCCTCCAGATCTGTCTTCACTGCGTTCTCTCCACCTGCAGCCAGAACCTGTATCGGGCATAGCAGCAGCATAGTCAAAAGAAGTAGCATTATTGTTCTCATCCTGTGTTTCATGGTTTTCTCTCCGTTTTTTGTTTTTCCTTTGTATCACTATAGCACAATGCCCCTTTTCTGTAAAGAACATCTCAGAATTGTTGAAATGTCTCTTCTTTTCCAGTATAATAGAGTGAAATTTGCATACAAACGAAAGGAAATGAACAGAGATGATCGAAACAAAAAATCTCACAAAAAATTCGACAGTTTTACTGCTGTGGATTCTCTGGATCTTCGCATAGAAACCGGCGAATTTTTCGGTCTGCTGGGACCAACGGTGCCGGAAAGACCACCACGATCAGTCTGCTTTCCACTCTGCTCCTGCCCACAGAGGGCGAAATCCTCATTGACGGGCAGACACTTGGACGCAACCGACCGGATCTGAAGCGCAAGATCAGCGTGATCACGCAGGAATATTCCATGCGCCAGGATATGAACATGGACGAGATCATGGAATATCAGGGCCGTCTTTATTTCATGCCACGAAAAGAGATTAAACGGAAAACTGAAGAGCTTCTGGATTTCTGTGGACTTCTTCCCTTCCGCAAGCGGACTGTAAGGAAGCTTTCCGGTGGTATGAAACGAAAGCTTATGGTATGCCGGGCACTTCTCACAAGTCCGGAGATCCTTCTTCTGGACGAGCCCACTGCAGGTATGGACGCGCTATCCAGACGACAGATGTGGAATCTTCTCCGTCAGCTGAACGGAAAAAATCTGACCATTCTTCTGACAACCCACTATATGGAAGAGGCACAGTCTCTCTGCAACCGGGTAGCACTTATGGATCACGGAAAGCTGGAGGAGATCAATACTCCATCGGCCTGATCGACGGCCTGGGCAAATACACCGTAGATCAGGAAACACCGGAAGGGGCAAAAAGCCACTACTTCCACAGCCGTGAAGAGGCCATCTCTTTTCTGTCCTCTCTGGACGGACAGTGCACCCTTCGGGAGACGACTCTGGAGGATGTTTTTGTGGAGCGCGCAGGCAGGCATCTGATGCAGCGATAAGCCGGCGTCAGCCACAGTTATCTTATAATTTAACAGAATGGACGATGAATTATCATGGGAATACTTACTATTTTATGGGAAAAATGGGTGGAGTTCCGAAGGGATTTCTATAAGATCACGCTGGCGGCCATGATCGCGCCGCTGATGTATCTGATCGTTTTTGGAATGGGGATCCAGACCTCCTCACACGGAGAGCCTTATCTGAATTTCCTGATCCCGGGTGTGGTTTCACTGACTACAATGAACGGAAGCTTTAATGCTATTGCACAGAATCTGAATGTGCAGCGTCTTTATGAGAAAGCCTTTGACCAGGTTATGATATCTCCGACACCACTGTGGCAGTTTATTGCCGGACAGATCATCGGAGGCAGTCTCCGCGGTCTTTATGCAGGAGGGATCATCCTTCTTCTGACCATGCCGATCGGAACCGGTCTTGTGTTCAACGGATGGTCATTGCTGGTGATGTTCCTCAACGGTGCTGTATTTTCAGCCATCGGTGTTGTGGTTTCTTTCCTTGCCAAAAACCATGCGGATGTACCTCGTTTTTCCAATTATATCATTATGCCAATGGCTTTTTTGTGCAACACCTTCTTCTCTACAGAGAAGATCCCGGGCTTTCTTGGGAATTTTGTAGCTGCTCTTCCACTGTCACAGACCAGTCATCTGATCCGTACCATTGCTTCTGGCGGTGGAGTCAATTACCTCAGTGTCCTGATCCTGACAGTCTATCTAATTGCATTCAGCATTGCAGCTTCCTGGTTTATCTATAAGAAAAAAAATCTGTAAATTTATCTTTACAAAAAATCACCGGCTTTCCTGTTCTTTCGGAAAACCGGTGATTTTTTATTTGTTATGCTATTTTGGCTATTGTGCGTTTAGATGTCCTTTTTTCTTCTTCTCACGATCACATATCCACCTGCAAGAAGGGATGCCACTGCCAGTGCGGACATGGTTCCGATCGGTGAGTTATCGGCTGTTGATACTGCATTCTTAGATCTGGTTCCGTTGCCTCCGTTGGAGGATGTTGCAGATGCCTCTCCTGTTATAGTTGCATCCGGATCAGAACCTGTCTGACCGCCGGTACCGTATGTACCGTCTGCTCCCGGAGTTCCGGTAGGTGTCAGTTTTGCAGATCTGAACTGCCATACTGCAGATTCAATGGTGTCTGTTTCAAACCACTGACCACCGGTGTAGATGTACTTTTTAAAGAAAATATATATGTTATATGTGGCTTCTTTATCAATTCCGTTTTTTGAAACGATTTTCCATGAATCATACTGATTCTTCTTACTAGGGTTTGACGACGTACTCCAATAAAGAGGAACCCATTTCACATCACCTTCATTCGGACTTTCATTGGTTGTTCCAGCTCCAATTACCTGGAATTCATGGGCCACATTTGGATAAAATTGAATTGGCTCTTCCAAACCGAATACCTCGCTGTCTTTTGGTTCCGGGATGTATGCATTCGGTGTGTTAGTCGGAGTTGGATCTGCAACTTTCGGTCTGGAATCTTCTTTAAATGCTATTTTCAATGGATTCGTCAAAACACCATTCTTATCTTTGATCTGGATATAAAGATCAATTGGATTGTCAGAGTCTAAATCCTCAAGACCGATATTAAATTTCTTATCAGCAGTAAACGTTGTCTGTTTTCCGGTAGATGTAAGATCTTTCGGAGTGGCGGACGTACCATTACTGTTACGAGAAACCCATTTATAATAACAGGTACCGCTCTTATTCGAAATAAGAATAACATTCGCAGATGTATGGTTAATCCATGAAAAGCCAACCCATCTGACATTTGCCGGACGCTTAGCTTCATCCAATGCAATCTTCTTTGGTGTACTTACAGTTCCATCAGTTCCTTTAATGCTCACATAAACATCAATTGCATTGTTTGCATCCAAATCTTTCAAACTGATCGTGAAATCCTTATTTTCAGAAACATTTTTCCCCTTGCTCATTTTATCAACTGTCGGAGCTTTAGAACCACGTTTTACACATTCATAATAGTACACACCTGCTTTATCAGAACGCATAGTTACAGTAGCAGATGTATGACCTTTCCATTTATAACTTACGTTGGAAATCTTCGCAGGTGTTTTAGCTGTTTCTTTTTTCAAAGTAACAGTTGCAATCTTGGTCACTGCTGTCTTTGATCCATCTTTCGCTACTACCTGCACATAGAGATCAATCGCATCACCTTTCAGGTTTTTCAGATCAATCTTGCATTTTTCATTTGCGGTGATAGCAACCTTGCTGCTCTTGGTGCTAATGGAAGGTTTATCCGCTCCCTTTGCCACCCATTTATAATAGCATGTACCACTCTTATCGGACTGGAGAACTACTTCTGCAGTTGTTGCAGTTTTACTTTCTGCACTGATTTTTTCAACCTTTGGCGCTGCCGGTTTCTGATCGCCTGCCTGTTTTACATTAACAGTCTGTTTCTCAGCTGCACCTACAAATCCGTCTTTTGTCTCTACCCAGACATAGAGATCAATGGACTTATCTGTAATGCCTGAAATATCAAAAGAAGTTTCCTGGTTTGCTTCAATTTCAACGCCAGGTGTAACAGCGGATTTATCAAATTTAGGAGCATCTGCATCTTTCTTAACATATTTATAGAAATATGTACCGGCCTTATCAGATTCGATCTTTACAGAAACTGTATTCTCTTTCTCGCTCTCCTGAGCTGTAACCCTAACAACCGGTATCTTGGAAACAAGCTTGCCTGAGGTGGTATCTACTGCATAACTCTGGTCGCCTTCATAGCTCATCGCATTAACTGCTTTTGCAAATGCAGTTGCATCTAAAGATTCAGGTTTCTGGAAAACTGTATAGTCAACTGCCGGATTCTCTACGGAATATCCAAGGTTCGAATTCTCAAATGCACCGGCAATGATGATGCTTCCAGCATTCTGATCCTGATGTCCTAATACGATATTGGATTTTACGCTCTTCTCTGCATTTGTATTTGTATAGTTCTCGGTGATTTTCGGTTCGTCTGCTGCAGCATTCGTTCCCTGTTCCAGGGAAATCGTACCTGTGCTGTAAACAGCTCCGCCTGTAGATACATTATCTTTGATCTCGCCACCTGTAATGATAAGCTTACCACTGTTCTTTATTGCTGCACCGGCTGATGTGGATGAATTATTAGCAAGAGTAACACCTGTAGTCATTACAAATTTTGCATTTGCATCTACAGAAATAATAGAACCTTCTGCCTGTGTTCCATCCGCTTTGGCTCCATCGATAAGCAGTTTACCAATTGTTGTAGTGCCATCTCCATCATTCTTAGTCATGGACAAAATACTACCAGGACTTACTTTAAACATATCACCAGTTACTGTTCCACGGCTGATTGTGGTTTCACTTCCCTGCACACTAAAAATTGCAATATTCTTATTCTCAGGAACCGTAATCGGCTCTGTAAGAGCAAAAGATTCACTGAGCAGGATCTTATAGGAAGAATCATAAAGATTCTCTTTCGTATCATCAATAGAACCTGTAAAATCCGGAGCCCCATTAATCGCATTCTTAAGATCTTCTGCTGTTTTTACAACGACATTTGCTGACTCTGCAGATGTTTCCGTCTGCTCCTGCTGCGCCTCTTCTGCCTGAGCCTGAGCTGCTGCCTGAGCTCTGCTTCCGCCTGGGCCTGAGCTGCTGCCTGAGCTTCTGCTTCCGCCTGGGCCTGAGCTGCTGCCTGGGCGTCGGCTTCACTCTGTGACTGGTCATCCACAGCCGCTCCGTCATCTGGGGTTTCTGTATTCTCGTCTGCAGTCGATGCTTCTGCCTCTGTTACCGCTCCGGTATCTTCAGCGGCAAACGCTGCGGCAGGTGCCATTCCAACAGTCATGGAACCTGCAAGCAGGACTGCAAAAAGCTGCTTTTTTTCATTTATAAGTCCTCCTGTTATGAGTTAGTCTGTTTAAATCCAATTACAAAAAAGTATAGCACAACGCTTCAAAAAAGTAAAGCGGACCAAAGAATCCGCTTTACTTTATCTGTCTTACGGACGTACCTGTCCATTACCATAAATGATATACTTGGTGGTGGTCAGTGCAAGGAGTCCCATTGGGCCTCTTGCATGGAGCTTCTGGGTGCTGATCCCGATCTCCGCACCGAATCCAAATTCGTTTCCATCGGTGAATCTGGTAGAAGCGTTCACATAAACTGCTGCTGCATCTACCTCATCCAGAAATTTCTGGGCATGGTATAATCATTGGTAATGATGGCCTCCGAATGCTTTGTATTATATTTATTGATATGTGCAATGGCTTCCTCCACGGAATCCACTACCTTTACAGAAAGGATATAGTCAAGATATTCCGTTCCCCAGTCCTCTTCTGTTGCAGGAACTGCTCCCGGCATCAGAGCCTTTGCTGCTTCATCTGCACGGACCTCCACATGCTTCTCCTTAAGGCGTCCGGCCAGTACCGGCAGAAAATCATCCTTCACCTTACGGTTTACAAGAAGGGACTCGCATGCATTGCATACACCCACACGCTGGGTCTTTGCATTGATCACAATATCCGCTGCCATCTGAAGATCTGCAGTCTCGTCCACATAGATATGGCAGTTTCCGGTTCCGGTCTCGATGACAGGGATCGTACTCTGGTTTACCACTGCTTTGATCAGTCCTCTTCCGCCACGTGGGATCAGTACATCCACATACCGGTTCAGCTTCATAAATTCCGCAGCCGTTTCTCTGGAGGTATCCTGGATCAGCTGAATAGCATCCTCGGTAATGCCGCAGGCTTTTAATGCCTCACGGATACAGTTGACAATGGCAGTATTGGAATGGATTGCGTCGCTTCCTCCCTTCAGGATCACAACATTTCCGGTTTTGAAACAGAGACCGAATGCATCTGAGGTAACATTGGGACGTGCTTCGTAAATGATGCCGATCACACCTAAGGGAACACGTTTCTGTCCGATCAGAGTCCGTTGGGACGTTTTTTCATACCGGTAACTTCCCCGATGGGATCTTCAAGACCGGTAAGCTGACGAAGTCCGTCTGCCATTCCTTCGATCCGCTCCGGTGTCAGCATCAGACGGTCGATCAGGCCTTCCGGCATCTGATTCTTTTTGCCGTTTTCCACATCCAGGGCATTGGCCTTCAGAATCTCATCGGTATAAGCGACAAGAGCCTTTGCCACAGCTTCCAGGGTTTTATTTTTGTCATTTGTGGAAAGATTTCGAAGGACTGTCTCCGCATCTTTCGCATTCTGTCCCAATTTTTCAAGCATTTCATTCATTTCCAAATATTCCTGCCTTTCTTTCTGTCTTTACAGCAATATCTTACTGTGCATCGCGGTATATATTCTCTTCCGTCACAATGACCTGCGGACGGATATCCGTAGGCTCTGTGGGAACCTCCGGAAGGATCTGGAATGAAAATCCTACTGCAACGCGGCAGACCTCCGGATGTTTTTCCAGAAAACGGTCATAAAAACCGCCGCCATAGCCTACCCGGTTGCAATTCACGTCAAAAGCCACCCCGGGCATGACCATCATGGCTTCTTCCCAAGAAACCGTTTCTCCGTCTTCCTTTGGCTCAGGGATCCCGAAGTAGCCGGATTCTAGCTGACTGAAATCGGTCAGTCTGTAAAATACCATATCCTTTCCGAAAACCTTTGGCACTGCCACTTCCTTGCCGTCTTTCCAGGCTTGCTCGATGATATAGCGTGTGATCACTTCATGGTTATAATCTGCGTATGCCATGATCCGTTCTGCATTCCGGTATTCCGGAAGCTGTGTCAGGGCCTCTGTGATCCGGAGACTGTTTTCCCGGATCCAGGCATCGGTATGTTCTTTTCTGGCTTTGAAGATCTTTTTTCTAATTTCCTTTTTTTCTTCCATATTTTTCTCCAAGATTGGTGATGCTGCCATCCTTTTCTTTGATATCGATATTATTCAGATGCGCACGGAGATTTCCTTTCACTGCATCCAGATATTCTCTCCGAAGCTTCGCCTGTTCCACCTTTTCTTCCTCGGTAAGACCTACACTTTTCTGTTTATGTGCCAGTGCGTTGATCCTGTCGATCTTGATATTGTCCATCATAATGTTATTCTCCTTAAAGCAGTTTTTCGATATAATCAATGAGGAAGAATTCTTCCTTCTTGTTTCCTACAAATAATGTTCCGCAGCTCCTGCCTTCCACGATCCTGTGGATGTTGTGGAAGTCATTTCCGTTGGCAATGACCATGTCCGCTCCTGCCGCAGTGGCGATGATCGCAGCGGTAAGCTTGGTCGCCATTCCGCCGGTGCCTACATTGCTTCCTGTGGAGGATTTGCCAAGCTTACGCATATTGTCATCCATGTTTTCTACAATGTCGATAAACTGTGCATCCGGATTGGAATTGGGATCGTCTGTAAAAAAGACCGTCAATATCGGACATGAGGATCAGAAGATCCGCATCGATCAGTGCAGCAACCACAGAGGAAAGGGTATCGTTGTCTCCGAATTTTACCAGGTTCTGGAATTCGTAGGAGGATACCGAGTCGTTCTCATTTACAATGGGGATCACCTTTTCTGCCAGAAGCTGCTGGAAGGTATTCTGGGCATTCCTGCGGTTGGTATTGTTGACCATGGTATTCTTGGTCATCAGGATCTGTGCCACCATCTGATTGTATTCCCCGAAAAGCTTCTGATAAATGGTCATCAGCCTGGCCTGTCCCACAGCTGCACAGGCCTGCTTTTTCTCAAGCTCTGCCGGCTTTCCCTTCATACCCAGTGCAGCTGCACCTACCGCAATGGCTCCGGAGGATACCAGCACTACGTCTTTCCCCTGGTTATGAAGGTCACTGAGCTCTCTGGCCAGGATCTCCAGCTTACGGAGATCCAGTCTTCCTGTTTCTGCGTGGATCAGTGATGATGATCCGATCTTGATAACGATGCGTTTCTTGTCTTTCAGTCGTTCCCTGTAATCTGCGTTCATGTTTTTTGTTTCTCCTGATACCTGTATTTTAGTCTTACTGATAAGTAACGGAATCAATCCTGTCATTCTGTACGATCTCCACCCAGGTAGTACCCGGATTCAGGCGGATCTCCTGTTCATTTCCGTCGTAATAATGCGTGATCCCCCATGGAGAATCCTTCTCCCAGCGGATATCAATGGCTCTGCCTCTGGTAATAAACTTGCCCTCTCCGCCGGAAATGGCATCAATATTCAGATAGCCGTTTCATCGTAGGCCGGGCAGGATGAATACTGAAGGATGATATTGTCGCAGGTAAGCGGTTCATTATCCAGCTGATCCACATGTTCCTTGCCAAACTGGAATCTCTTATATTCCTTTGTCTCCTCATCGTATTCATACCAGGATGATTGTCAGTAAAATTATCCAGCTTCACAAGGCTGGCTGTGATCCCATCCGGTACAGTTTCTGTACCATCTTCTGCAAAAAGATAATGTCCGGTATATTCTTCTTTATATTCCTGACTGTATCCCATAGCATCTATACCTGCCTGAAGGTGGCTGGCATCTGTATAGGCATTGTGAGGTGCCTTCCTGTCTGTTGTGCGGAAAAAAGCCAGCTTGCCGATCTGGATCCCGTTAAGGTTATCGATCACATGCTGCTCCAGATAAGGCAGTGCATAGGCAGCCTGTCCGTAGTGGGCATAGATCGCATTAAATTCGTTGGCATAAAAGAGATAATAGTCACGGCAGCTGCGAACGGAACCGATCCGTTCCAGCTCATCGTAATCTTCGAGAATGCCCATAAGACGGGTAATATTACCTTCCACCGGCGCTTCGTAGACAACACCGGCATGTCCGATACCACTCTGGGGAGCTCCGACACTGTTGTTGCCCATCATCACGGCAACCGGTCTTCTCCGTCCAATACTCTCCGGAACATTTTCGCCGGTAAGATAGCTCTTTACCTGGGTTTCTTCCTGCTTTTCCTCATTGGGGACAAAGCCTACCAGATCCTGCCCTGCTCCAAAAGCGGGAACAGTCTGGGCAATGCAGATGCATGCAGCTGTGATACCTGCCAGGATACCTGTCTTTTTCATTCTCATATATTACCTCCTTTTCTTAAAGCGGAAGAGTTTTCCGCTTAGCTTTTCCGTGGGACAGCCCGCAGTCATTCGCTGTACTAACGGTTAATCCCCAGCTCCTTCAGTGCCGCTGCCTGCTTGGCTTCCATGACCTTCGCCTCATCCTCTGTCATATGATCATAACCCAGAAGATGCAGCATACTGTGTGCTACCAGGAAACAGAATTCCCTTGTCACACTATGTCCGTATTCCTCTGCCTGGGCAAAAACCTTGGGCACGGAGATCATGATATCTCCAAGAAGGAGTTCATCACTGTCCAGATCAAAATAGGACTCATCCTCTTCCACAACGGAATAATCCGCCGGTGTCTCAAAGGGGATCATAGGAAATGACAGCACATCCGTAGGAGCCTGGATATTCCGGAATTCTGTATTTACCCTCTTGATCTCCTCGTTGTCTGTCAGGACAAGATTGACCTGTCCGTCATAGGGACATTTCTCCATTTCAAGAACCTTGTCCGCAACCTGGGATGCAAGGGCAGCATAGTCAATGCCCAGCTCCTGATCTGTCTCATATTCGATATTTATGGTCATCTTCTGTACTCCTTATTTTTTACAGCATACCTGTCATCCTTCCTGGATTTGGCAGGCTTCTGTTTTTTTCATAATCGTCATAGGCCTGTACGATCTGCTGTACAAGTGGGTGACGTACAACATCCTTGCTGGTCAGCTGACAGAATCCGATGTCATCGATCTTCTTCAGCACCTTCATCGCCACATCCAGACCAGATGTGGCATCCCTGGGAAGGTCCTTCTGGGATGCATCTCCTGTGATGATCACCTTGGAACCGAAGCCGATCCTGGTCAGGAACATCTTCATCTGGGCAGGTGTGGTATTCTGTGCCTCATCCAGGATGATGAAGGCATTATCCAGTGTACGTCCCCTCATATAGGCAAGAGGGGCAACCTCGATGAGCCCCTTCTCCATGTTTTTGGCAAAGCTGTCTGCGCCCATGATCTGATACAATGCGTCATAAAGAGGACGCAGATAGGATCGACCTTGCTCTGGAGATCGCCAGGAAGGAATCCCAGCTTCTCGCCTGCCTCAATGGCGGGTCTGGTAAGAATGATCCTGGAA
>ENA-OQLB01001305-OQLB01001305.1-human-gut-metagenome-genome-assembly--contig:-NODE-1305-length-10915-cov-1.229422_pt1 | contig 10915 bp, 16 predicted proteins | sample MGYA00242656_ERZ504813 | MGnify/ENA primary metagenome ERZ504813 (study PRJEB26092, sample SAMD00036388) | human gut metagenome | host: Homo sapiens | study: EMG produced TPA metagenomics assembly of... | reverse complement strand
GCGCTATATCGGCGCAGGGCAAAGTGAGGGTACGATTATATTGAACGAAGTGCCGGGCAACGCGCTCGGCGCGTATCTGGACGGCGCAAATATTATTGTAAATTGCAGCGCACAGGACGCGACCGGCGACACGATGAACGCGGGCGAGATCACCATTCACGGCAGCACGGGCGACGCGGCAGCTACGCCATGCGCGGCGGCGCCATCTACGTGCAGGGCGATGCCGGTTACCGCGCAGGTATCCACATGAAAGAGTATAAAGAGAAAGTACCCGTGCTCGTCATCGGCGGCAGAACAGGCAGCTTCCTCGGCGAATATCAGGCGGGCGGCATCATCGTTGTGCTCGGCATCGGCAGTGAAGATCGCCAGTCGGTCGGCAATTTCTGCGGCACGGGTATGCACGGCGGACGCATTTATCTGCGCACCGCGCACCTGCCGAAGGATTTGCCGGAGCAGGTCGTGGCGCATAAGGCGACCGAAGAAGACATGCAGATTGCAGCGCCGCTCATTCAAAACTACGCGGAAAAGTTCGGTGCAGATGCCGAAAGCCTTCTGCACGACGAATACTACGTGCTGCGCCCGAACACACAGAATCCGTATAAGCAGCTCTATGTGACGAACTGATTTTGCCCCTGTAATTCTCTGCAAATTAAGGTTTCTTTTCTTGCATAAATCGACGGTGTATTTTGGCGATAAACATTGTGCGTTCTGTCTTATTGCAAAATACACCGATCTTGTGTTATAATATTCAAAAGCGGTCAGCATACGCTGTATTTTGGCAGAATATCTCAAAATGCGGCAGAAAAGAAGAACAGGTACAGCGTGAAAGACGGCAACACCGGATTTCACGCGTATTTGTATGTTTGAAACGCGCTTTTAAAAAAGAAAGGAAGGGTTCGGCATGCAGTATACGGAGTCCGAGGTCACAGAGTTTATCACAGATAACGACGTTAAGTTCATCAAAATGGCGTTCTGCGATATTTTCGGCAGACAGAAGATCATCGCCATTCAGCCGAGCCTTTTGGCTTCTGCGTTCGAGGGCGGCATTCCCATTGATGCTTCGCGCATCATGGGCTTTGAAAAAGAGGCGGACAGCGAGCTCTTTTTGGTGCCGGATACCTCCACCATGTCGCTTCTGCCGTGGCGGCCCGCACACGGGCGCGTCGTGCGCTTTTTCTGCGACATTTCGCCGTTCGGACGGCACCGGCTTCGACATCGACTGCCGCGGCATCCTGAAAAAAGCGGTTGACATTGCAAAACTTCATGGTATAATATTTGAATTTGGGGCAAGAAATGAATTCTACCTTTTCAAGAACGATGAAAACGGCAATGCAACGGCTATTCCCTTTGACAACGCGGGCTTTATGGATGCCGCGCCGGAGGATAAGGGCGAGGACGTACGCCGCGAGATCTGCCTGACACTCGAGGATATGGGTGTCACACCGGAAAGCTCGCACCACAGCGGCGGCCCGGGGCAGAACATCATCGATTTTCAGCACAGCTCTGCCATTCAGTCCGCAGACGATGTCGTTACGTATAAGTCTGTTGTGAAGACCATGGCGTCGAGAAACGGCCTTACGGCGTCGTTTGCGCCGAACCCCATTCCGGGTAAGGACGGCAACGGCTTCCACATCACGCTAACACCGCGTATGCAGATGGGCGACTGTTCCGAGTATTTCCTTGCAGGTATTCTGGAGCACGCCGCAGAAATTACCGCCATTTTGAACCCCACGGCGGATTCCTATAAACGCCTCGGTGCGTTCGGTGCGCCGGAGTTCATCTCTTGGTCGGAGAAGAGCCGCTGGTGCTTTGCGTATAAAAAGGAAGGCAGCAGCACGATAGAGGTGCGCTCACCCGATTCCACTGCGAATCCGTACCTTGCGTACGCCGCGCTCATTTATGCGGGGCTTGACGGCTACCTCAAAAAGACGAAGCTGCCAAAGCCCGATCTTGCGCGCGAGACCTGCGGCAAGCTGCCGAAGTCTGCCGAAGAAGCGCTGCAAATTTTCACAAAGAGCAGCTTTATCCGCAACGTGTTCCCGGAGTATTTCGTAAAGACGTATATCCGCACGTTCGGCAACGGGCCCGCAGATGTGTAAAACAAGGGGGCACAGGGCATGAATGCGATTATTCAGCACAGCGTCCTCATTCGTGTCCGGCACGCAAAAAAGGTGCGGCGTATATCACAGAGCTGCCTTTCCCCGCGCGAGTTTGCGCCCATGACAACGGCGCTCAGCGGCGGAGACGCCCGGCGGCTGTTTTTGCGGCGCAGCTACGACCTTGTGGTCATCAACACACCGCTTCCGGATGAATTCGGGCACGAGCTGGCAGAGTATATCACAGAAAAATTCGTTTCCGGTGTCATGGTTATTGCAAAAGCTGGAGCTTTTCGATCAGGTAAACGACAAAATGGAGCCGCTTGGCATATTGACGGTGCAAAAGCCGCTTTCGCGCCCGCTGTTTTATCAGGCGCTTCACCTGCTCATCGCCACGCAGAACCGCTGGCAGCGCTTTGACCGGGAAACCAGAAGCTCAGAACCAAAATGGAAGAAGTGCGCATTGTGGCGCGTGCAAAGTGTATCCTTGTGGAATACCTGCGCATGAGCGAGCAGCAGGCGCACCGCTATATTGAAAAACAGGCGATGGATATGCGCACATCGAAAAAGGATGTTGCGGAAAATATCCTGAAAACCTATACGTAAATGAATGCGTACAGGGCTGCACCGCAGCTTTGACATAGATTGCATACAGCAGAAAAGAGTAATTATTTCAGGGAAAGAGGAACGTACGTTATGGGCAACAAAGCATATTTGGTACTCGAAAACGGAAAGGTCTTCTGCGGCGAATCCTTCGGCGCGGCGGGCGAAGTAACGGCTGAGGTCGTTTTCACGACCGGCATGACAGGTTATCTCGAAACGCTCACCGATAAGAGCTATTTCGGGCAGATTGTCGTCCAGACATTTCCGCTCATCGGCAATTACGGCGTGATCCCCTCCGATTTTGAGGGAAAGATCATCGGTCCTGTGGTTATATCGTAAAAGAATGGTGTCAGTCGCCTCCAATTTCCGCTCGGAGGGTGATCTTGACACCTTTTTTAAAGAAAGAGGCGTCATCGGCCTTTGCGGCATTGATACACGTGCCCTCACAAAGGTCATCCGCGAAAGCGGCGTCATGAACGGTATGATCACAACAGACCTCACGCATGTCGATATGGATAAGATTCACAGCTACCGCGTGACAAACGCGGTGGAAAGCACCTCCGTCACCGAAATGACGCGCCGTGAGAATCCGAAGAAAACATGCACCGTGGCGCTCATGGATTACGGCTACAAGGAGAACATCCGCCGCGAGCTCGAAAAGCGCGGGGCAGAGGTCATTGTATGCCCGTACAACACGACGGCAGACGAGTTGAAAGCCCTTAACATTGACGGCGTGATGCTTTCAAACGGCCCCGGTGACCCGGCGGATAACATCGAGGTCATTGAAAACCTCAAGAAGATTATGAACATGGGCAAACCGCTCTTCGGCATCTGCCTCGGTCACCAGCTGTTGGCGCTTGCAAACGGCTTTAAGACCGAAAAGCTCAAGTACGGCCACCGCGGCGCAAACCAGCCGGTGCAAAATCTTGAGACCGGCCGCGTCTACATCTCCAGCCAGAACCATGCTACGCGGTTGTGTCCTCCACAATCGACCCCGAGATCGCCGACGAATATTTCAACAACGTAAACGACAGAACGTGCGAGGGCGTGCGCTACAAAAAATCCCCGCTTTTTCCGTGCAGTTCCACCCGGAAGCCTGGCGGCGGCCCGCGCGATACCGCGTTCCTCTTTGATAAATTCTTTGAGATGATGGGAAAATAAACAGTACCCAGAGCAGTATAGAAAGGATTGTTTACAGCTATGCCATTGAATAAAGACATTAAAAAGGTTCTCGTCATCGGCTCCGGCCCGATCGTCATCGGTCAGGCTGCGGAATTTGACTACGCCGGCACGCAGGCGTGCCGTGCTCTGAAAGCGGACGGCATCGAGATCGTGCTTGTCAACTCCAACCCGGCGACCATCATGACGGATAACGCCATGGCGGACCACATTTACATCGAGCCGCTTACGCTGCCCACCATCAAGCGCATCATCGAAAAAGAAAAGCCGGACAGCATCCTCTCCGGCTTCGGCGGCCAGACCGGCCTCACGCTTTCCATGCAGCTTGCAAAGGAAGGTTTTTTGAAGGAACACAACGTACGCCTGCTCGGCGCTTCCCCGGAGACCATTGATAAGGCGGAAGACCGCCAGATGTTCAAGGATACGATGGAAAGCATCGGTCAGCCGTGCATCCCGTCCAAGGTCGTCACCACGGTAGAGGATGCACTGGAGTTTGCGGAAGAAATCACGTACCCCGTTATCATCCGCCCGGCGTTCACGCTCGGCGGCACCGGCGGCGGTATCGTCGATAACCGCGAAGAGCTCATGGAGGTCGCGGCAAACGGCCTTGCGCTCTCGCCGATCACCCAGATCCTCGTTGAAAAGAGCATTGCGGGCTGGAAGGAGATCGAGTTCGAGGTTATTCGCGACAGCAAGGGCAACGTCATCACGGTCTGCTCCATGGAAAACTTCGACCCGGTTGGCGTCCACACCGGCGACAGCATCGTCATCGCCCCGGCGGTCACGCTTTCCGATAAAGAATATCAGATGCTCCGCACCGCGGCTATCAACATCATCGACGCGCTCGGCGTAGAGGGCGGCTGCAACTGCCAGTTCGCGCTGCACCCGACGTCCTTTGAGTACGCCGTCATCGAGGTCAACCCGCGTGTGTCCCGTTCCTCCGCACTGGCATCTAAGGCGACCGGCTATCCGATTGCAAAGGTCGCGACGAAGATTGCCATCGGCTACACACTCGATGAGATCGTCAACGCCGTCACCGGCAAGACCTACGCAGCATTTGAGCCCGCGCTCGACTATGTGGCGGTCAAGTTTCCGAAGTGGCCGTTCGATAAGTTCGTCTACGCAAAGCGCAACCTCGGCACGCAGATGAAGGCGACCGGCGAGGTCATGTCCATCGCCGATACGTTTGAAATGGCCCTCATGAAGCTGTGCGCGGTGCAGAAATCTCGCTCGATACGCTTAACATGCCGAAGTTCGCAAACTACGAGGACAGTGCCGTGTGGCAGATTTTAAAAGACGCGACGGACGAGCGCCTGTTCGCCATCTACGAGCTCATGAAGCGCGGCGTCACCACCAAAGAGATCCACGACTTCACGATGATCGACATGTGGTTCCTCGAAAAGCTCAATAACCTGCTCGCGTATGAGCGCGAGATTAAGGATCAGCCGCTCACGCACGCACAGTATACGCGCGGCAAGAAACTCGGCTACACGGACGAAGCCTCACGCGTATTTGCGGCACAAAGCCGACCTTCCGTCACGAAGCAACCTTCAAGATGGTCGATACCTGCGCAGGCGAGTTCGCTGCGACCACACCGTACTTCTACGGCACCTACGATACGCCGGAGCAGGGCGGTGAAAACGAAGCGATGGAGTTCATCGGCAAAAGCGGCAAGGAGACCGTCATGGTTTTCGGTTCCGGCCCGATCCGTATCGGTCAGGGTATCGAGTTCGACTATGCCAGCGTCCATTGCGTGGAGTCTCTCCAACGCCTCGGCTATGAAGTCGTCATCGTCAACAACAACCCGGAAACCGTTTCCACAGACTTCGACACTGCAGACCGACTCTACTTTGAGCCGCTGTGCGCCGAAGACGTTATGAATATCATCAACATCGAAAAGCCGAAGGGCGTTGTCGTCGCGTTCGGCGGCCAGACAGCATCAAGCTACAAAGACGCTTGCGAAAAACAACGTGCCGATCATCGGCACGAGCGCCGACAGCATCGACGCCGCAGAGGACAGAGAGCGCTTTGAAGAACTGCTCGAGCGCTGCAACATCAAGCGCCCGAAGGTCACACCGTTATGACGACGGAGGAAGCCCTCGCAGCCGCACACGACCTCGGCTATCCGGTGCTCATGCGCCCGTCCTACGTGCTTGGCGGTCAGAACATGATCATTGCATACGGCGATGAAGACATCAACGAATATATGGCGATTATCCTGCGCCAGAAGCAGGATAACCCGGTGCTCATCGATAAGTACCTCAGTGGCACCGAGATTGAAGTCGACGCCATCTGCGACGGCGAGAACATCCTCATCCCGGGCATCATGGAGCACGTAGAGCGCACCGGTATCCACTCCGGCGACAGCATCGCGGTCTACCCGGCAAAGGACATCGACGACGAGCTCAGCGCAAAGATTGTCAAGACGACCGAAATGCTCTGCACGGAGCTCAAGGCCATCGGCCTCATCAACCTGCAGTACATCATCATGAACCGCGAAATCTACGTCATCGAGGTCAACCCGCGTGCATCGAGAACGGTTCCGTATCTCAGCAAGGTCACGGGCGTGCCCATGTGCGACCTCGCTACAAAGGTCAGCTCGGCATGAAGCTCACCGACCTCGGCTACGGCACGGGCCTCTATCCGACTTCGCCGTATACGGCCGTCAAGGTGCCGGTCTTCTCCTTCGAGAAGCTCACGGATGTCGATACCCAGCTTGGCCCGGAAATGAAATCCACCGGCGAAGTGCTCGGCATCGGCAACAACCTTGAGGAGGCGCTCTATAAGGGCCTCATCTCCTCCGGCAGCAAGATGAACAAAAGGCGGCGTGTTCATCACCGTCCGCGACGGCGATAAGAAAGAGATCGGCGAGATTGCGAAGAAGTTCGATAAAATGGGCTTCCCGCTTTACGCCACGACGGGCACCGCAAGCGTGCTTGCAAAGCTCGGCCTCACCGTGAAGATTGTCGATAAGATTCACGAAAGCCCGGTCAACACCATTACGCTGCTTGAAAGCGGTAAGCTGGCGTACATCATCTCCACCTCCGCAAAGGCAGAAACCCCGCACGCGACAGCGTTAAGATCCGCAGAAAAGCGGCGCTGCTCGGCATCCCGTGCCTCACAGCCATCGATACCGCAAACGCCCTCGCGGACAGCCTGATGAGCCGCTACACCCCGTACAATACGGAGATTGTGGACATCAACAACCTCAAAAAAGAAAAGGTCAAGCTGCCGTTCACCAAGATGTCAGCGTGCAGCAACGACTACATTTATATCAAACTGCTTCGAAAACGAAGTTTCCTCTCCGGAGTTCCTCTCCATCTACCTGTCCGACCGCCACAACGGCGTCGGCGGCGACGGTGTCATCCTCATCTGCCGTCTGATGTGGCAGACGCTCAGATGCGTATGTTCAACCGCGACGGCAGCGAGGGTCTCATGTGCGGCAACGGCATCCGCTGCGTCGTAAAGTACCTCTTCGACAACGGTATCGTGAAAAAGCCTGTCATCAATATCGAGACAAAGAGCGGCATCAAGTCTTGCCGCATCATGACGATGAACGGCAAGGCGTACAAGATTACGGTCGATATGGGTGCGGCAGCGCTTCGCCCGGAACAGGTGCCCGTAAAGCTCGAGGGCGACATGATCGTCAACAAGCCTGTCATCATCGACGGTCACGAGTATTACATCACCTGCACATCCATGGGCAACCCGCACTGTGCGGTGTTCGCACCGTCCGTCGATAAGCTGGATCTCAATACCATGGGCCCGAAGTTCGAGTATAACCCGCTCTTCCCGGAGCGCGTCAATGTCGAATTCATCGAGGTCGTGGACGAGCGCACCCTTAAGGTACGCGTTTGGGAGCGCGGCAGCGGCGAAACGATGGCCTGCGGTACAGGTGCTTGCGCGGCTGTTGTCGCGGCAACGCTCAACGGCAAGTGCGAAAAAGGCGAGGACATCCGCGTCATCTTAAAGGGCGGCGACCTCACCGTGCGCTACACCGATGAGAAAGTGCTCATGACCGGCGGCGCAGAGAAGGTCTTCGACGGTGTCGTAGAAGTCTAATTGATGTTAAATAGTTCGGCGTTTCCGCATTTTGCGGAGCGCCGTAAAAACATTTAAGAATAAAATCAGAATTTTTTTCTAAAAATTTGAAGAAGATAAAAGGTAAAAATTCAAGAGAAAGCGGTGAAATTCCATGAACAAGTACCTGAAAAAAGCGGAAAACGGCTCGGGCATCGACCACTATGCGCGCGTGCCGAACACCGGGGCAAAGCAGAAGATCACGTTTACCAAAATGCACGGCTGTGCAAATGATTACGTGTATATCGACTGCTTCCAAAATGATATTCAAAACTACGCCGAGCTTGCAATCTATCTTTCTGACCGCCACACCGGCATCGGCGGCGACGGCGTCATCTACATTTTGTCCGTCCGATGTAGCCGACGCGAGAATGCGCATGTATAACCTCGACGGCAGTGAGGGCATGATGTGCGGCAACGGTATCCGTTGCGTTGCAAAGTATGTCTACGACAGCGGCATCGCGAAGAAAGACGTTTTGCATATCGAGACAAAAAGCGGCATCAAAATCTGCCGCGTGCATGTCGAAAACGGCGAAGTTACCACTGTCACGGTCGATATGGGCAAAGCGGAGCTCGTGCCCGCGAAGATCCCGGTTGATTTCCCGGGTGATACTGCCGTCAAAGAGAAGATCACCGTCCTTGAAAAAGAATACGAAGTTACCTGCGTTTCCATGGGCAACCCGCACTGCGTCATTTTCGGCAAAGATCCCGATACGATCGACCTCGAGAAGATCGGCCCGCATTTTGAGCACTTTGAGAAGTTCCCGGAGCGCATCAATACAGAGTTCATCGAGGTGCTGGATGACCACACCTTAAAAATGCGCGTGTGGGAGCGCGGCAGCGGCGAAACGATGGCGTGCGGCACCGGCGCGTGTGCGTCTGCTGTCGCGGCGTGTCTCAACGGCTGCTGCAAAAAGGGCGAAGATATTACCGTCAAGCTGCGCGGCGGCGACTTGTCATCCATTATACCGATGACGGCGTGCAGATGACGGCAGTGCCGACACGGTTTTACCGGCGTCGTAGAAATTTAATTGTAAAAAAGCCGAAAACGGCTTTTGATAAAATGGAATAGGGTATTGGAGAAAAACAGGTTTCTCAGTCAAAGAAAAATATAAAAGTTCTGCTGTAAAAAAGAAAGGGGTAAGTTCTATGACAAAGTACATTTTCGTAACCGGCGGCGTGGTTTCCGGCCTCGGCAAGGGCATCACGGCGGCATCGCTTGGCCGTCTTTTAAAGGCGAGAGGGTTAAAGGTCGCCGCACAGAAGCTTGACCCGTACATCAACGTTGACCCGGGCACCATGAGCCCGTACCAGCACGGCGAAGTTTACGTGACCGAGGACGGCGCAGAGACCGACCTTGACCTCGGCCACTACGAGCGCTTCATCGACGAAGACCTGAATAAATTCTCCAACCTAACGACCGGCAAGGTCTACTGGAACGTCCTCAACAAGGAACGCCGCGGCGAGTACCTTGGCGAGACCATTCAGGTCATCCCGCACATCACGGATGAGATCAAGAACTTCATTTACAGCGTCGGCCACAAGACGAATGCAGACGTCGTCATCACCGAGATCGGCGGCACGGCAGGCGATATCGAAAGCCAGCCGTTTCTCGAAGCCATTCGTCAGGTTTCGCTCGAGGTCGGTAAGGAAAACTCCCTTTTCATTCATGTCACGCTTGTGCCGTACCTCAAAAGCTCCGGCGAGCATAAGTCGAAACCGACCCAGCATTCTGTAAAAGAAATGCAGGGTATGGGCATCTCCCCGGACATCATTGTCCTGCGCTGCGATGAGCCGATCGATCCGAGCATTTTCCACAAGATTGCCCTGTTCTGCAACGTAAAGCCGGACTGTGTTATTGAAAACATGACGATCCCGGTGCTGTACGAAGCACCGATTATGCTCGAGAAAAACAACTTCTCCAGCGTTGTCTGCCGTGAGCTGAACCTCAAGACAAAAGAGCCGGATATGCCGAGTGGAGCCGCATGGTGGAGAAGATTCGCGGCCGCAAAAAGACCGTCACCATCGGCCTTGTCGGCAAATATATCAAACTGCATGACGCATACCTTTCCGTCGTCGAAGCACTCAACCATGCCGGCTATGAGCACGGCACGAAGGTCGAAATCAATTGGATCGATTCCGAGCTCATCACGCAGGAAAACGCTGCCGAAATGCTCAAGGGCTGCGATGGTATCCTTGTGCCGGGCGGCTTCGGCAACCGCGGTATCGAGGGTATGATCTATGCCGCACAGTACGCAAGAGAGAGCAACGTCCCGTACCTCGGCATTTGCTCGGTATGCAGATTGCCGTCATCGAGTATGCCCGCCACGTGTGCGGCATCGCAGATGCAAACTCCGGTGAATTCGACGAGTACGGCCTCAATAAGGTTATCGATTTCATGCCGGACCAGTCCAGCACCATCAATATGGGCGGCACACTGCGCCTCGGCAGCTACCCGTGCGAGATCGCGGAGGGCACGCAAATGGCGCGCTGCTATGGCGTTTCCCATATCGATGAACGCCACCGCCACCGCTATGAGTTCAATAACGATTACAGAGAGACACTCACAAAAGCAGGCATGGTCATCAGCGGCACCTCGCCGGACGGCAGGATCGTCGAGACCGTGGAAGTGCCGCAAAACGACTTCTGCATCGGCGTGCAGTTCCACCCGGAATTTAAGTCCCGCCCGAATAAGGCGCATCCGTTATTCCTCGGCTTTGTCGGCGCATCACTCCATAAGAGGGAAAAGAACGCATAAGAGACGGTAATGAAAATAAAAAAGGTCCAAGTATAAGAAGAAGGGAAGAAACCGGCATGAAACTCAACCAAAACTACGCAAACCTTCAGGAAAGCTATTTGTTTCTGACCATTGCAAAGAAAGTCGCCGCCTATACGGAGGCGCATCCGGATAACCACATCATCGCATGGGCCATTGGCGAGTGTCACTCGACGCGCTC
>ENA-OQLB01001304-OQLB01001304.1-human-gut-metagenome-genome-assembly--contig:-NODE-1304-length-10916-cov-3.163314_pt1 | contig 10916 bp, 10 predicted proteins | sample MGYA00242656_ERZ504813 | MGnify/ENA primary metagenome ERZ504813 (study PRJEB26092, sample SAMD00036388) | human gut metagenome | host: Homo sapiens | study: EMG produced TPA metagenomics assembly of... | reverse complement strand
CATACACGTTCGTTGTCTGTGTCTCAATGATCTTATCAAATCTCCTGGGTCATCTTCTTATATGGATATGGCATCTTATTCGTCCCCTTTCTGTTCTTTTACTAATTCTGTCAGATATGGAACGACTTGTACAGATCATCAACGATACAATAGTGTGCCACATTGAAAATCTGAGCTTCTGGATCATTGTTGATCGCTACGATACATTCAGATCCTGTCATACAAGATGTAAACTGAATCGCACCAGAAACTCCACAAGTAATGATCAGTTTTGGACGAACAGTTCTTCCAGATAATCCAACCTGATGTGCTACATCTCCAAAACCATTCTCGATCATCGGTCTTGTAAAGGCTAACTGTCCACCTAAGGCTTTGGCTAATTCTTCACACATTTCCACATCTTTTTCATTGCGGACTCCTCGCCCTGCAACAACCAAAACATCTTCATCTTCAATATTCTTTGTTTTCTCGATCACTTCAGATTTTAAGATCTCAATTGGAGATTGTTTCATCTCTTCCTTCACTGAACAGACAATAACCTCTCCTTTTGTGCTCTCAACCTTCTGTGCCGCATCCATAACTCTGTATCTTACAGTTGCAAACTGTGGTCTTGATTTTGTGATAGAAATCTGAGCCATGATATTTCCACCAAATGCTGGACGAATCTGTACCATGTCTGTGTTTGACTTAATATCAAGGGTTGTACAATCAGCTGTTAATCCTGTATGGAATCTTGTTGCCAGTCTTGGGGCTAATGATCTTCCGAGTGCTGTTGCTCCGATCAAGACAGAACTTGGTTTCTGTGCTGCGATACATTCTGCAACAACATCTGTATAACAGTCTGCTCTGAATCCTTCTAAGGATTCATCCTCATATGCAAAGACCTGATCAACTCCATAGTCTAGAAGTTTATGTGCATTCTCAATGGTTCCTGCTCCACCTGCGATCACGCATTTGACTTTAAAGTTTACTTTCGAAGCCATCTTTCTTGCTTCACCGATCAATTCAAATGCAACCGGATGAATGTCTCCACGTTCTTGTTCTACAAAGATCAAAAAATCTTTCCATTTGTCTTTATCAAATGATCCTGCTTTCTGCTCAAAGCTGATCGCTTTTTCCGGACATTGTCTGACACACATTCCACACATTCGGCAAGTGTCCCCGACAACGATCCCATTATCTTCAAAACTTAATGCCCCAAACGGACATTTTTCCACGCATTTACCACATAGACTGCAGCGTTTTGCATCAAATTTTATTAGTTCCATGTCATCTCACCTAAATCACTTTCTTATTTACTAATACGTCAAATAATTGTTTTGTCTTTTCTTTTGCATCTCCGTCAAAATAAACCTGCTTTTCTACTTCTGGCGGTGCAAACATTTTCTCTACTGCGGTTGGTGATCCGACAAGTCCATATTTGCTTAAGTTCTGATCTGCCATATCTTCAAATGTCATGATCTTCACTGGGCGGTCTTTGGACTGTTTCTGCAGTAAATAAGATGGTAATCTTGGTACACACATATCTTTGTCAACTGTGATCAGACATGGATATGGAATCTTTGAATCTGTGATACACTGACTAAATCCTGTTTTACCTGAATAGATTCGCTGTCTGCATCCACAATCTCAGACACCCATGCTGCATGTGGGATTCCTAAATGCTCTGCGATCGCTGGCCCAACCTGAGCGGTATCTCCATCGGTTGTCTGCTTTCCACAAATAATAAGATCTATATCTCCGATTGCTGTGATTCCCTGAGATAGTGCATAAGATGTTGCAAGCACGTCTGCTCCTGCAAACTTGCGGTCAGATAAAATGACTGCATCATCTGCTCCCATCGTATACGCATCTCTCATCATCTCCTCAGCCTGTGGAGGTCCCATGGTGAGAACTGTAACACTTCCTCCTACTTTCTCTCTTAATTGTAATGCTGCTTCCAGGGCAAATAAATCATAAGGATTCGTTCTTGTCTCCCCGGATAAACGCTTCATTGCCCCTGTTTCTGGGTCAATGTCAACTTTAGTACCTGCCGGTACCTGTTTCATACATACTAGAATTTTCATTGTTCTGCTGCTTCTTTCGTATTATTTGTTACTCTTTCACTTTAACTGATTAACGTAACACTACTTATTATACGACACCATTTTTTTATTGTCGAGTTAATCATACAAAAATAGCATCTGTTGTTTATTTTTTCGTAACAAATGCTATTTCCTTATCTATTTTTCTTCTATTCGTCATCGTCACCGACGATCACTGGCTCTTTTTCTATCACTTGTTGTGGTTTCATCGCCTGATTCCCAACTGGTGCTAATAATACTTTTCCTGTTCCACGGTATACATTAACCAATCCTTCTCCACTGGCCGCAGAACCAAGCAAAGATTTTCCTGCTCGTTCTACCGTAAAATCAAGACTTCCGCTCCATGCGACCGCCAAGTTTCCGTCAATCTTTACAACATCATCTTCTAATGTGATCTCAACTAATTCTTCTCTTGGACAATCAGATTCTATGCACACAACTCCACTTCCTTTTAATCCAAGATTAAAGAATCCTTCCCCGCCTGCAAATGCAGAAGAAAATGTCTTTCTTCTGACTGCTTTTTGTTTTTAACGTAGATTCACATGCTAAAAATAGTCCGTCATCTCAATACGATCGAATTGCCCCATTCGTCAAGATTTAATAAAATGATATGTTTATATGTAGGTTCTAAAACAAGAGTTCCATTTCCAGTATATTCTGGCTTGATCACAGATTCTCCTGTAACCTTTCCACGGATCGTCTTAGATAAGAAATCTCCTGCTCCTTTAATTCCTGTTGTCGCAGAGACATCTCCTGCCATCCACTGCATGGCACCTGACTGAATCGTTACATTTCCTCTGGATAGTTCACATTTTAGCTGACGTTTTCTTACATTCATCTGACTGCAGAAGAATGCTAACTGGGCATCTTCTGGCATGACACTTAAGTCTCTCTGATATTCGATAACTTCAAATGGTCCTGATTTATCGATGATCTTTACATCGTCGTTGTCACTGAAATTGCTGATTTTATACATAATCTTTCCCCTTCCTGTTTCTTCTATAAACTTTTGATCTTTTTCTGAATAAATTTCTTCATAATATTCATAAAACTTTTGCATTACCAATGGCATTTGCAACATTCCAGATACAATAAATTGATTTCGATCAGATGATACCTTCATATACATTTGATTATTAACTGCTGTTTCTGATAAAAACATATCATATAACTGTGTTTCAAAAATCCGATTCGATACTGCTACAATCCCATTTTTATCCTTTAAGAAGCCAAACGTAACTCCCAAATCTATAATCGGTGTTTCTCGTTTAAATGGGAAGTCAACTCCTGCAAATAAAATGTTTTGAAGCATTTCTTTTAACTGTGGATGATCTAACAACTTTTTGGTCATATCATCAAACAATGTGTTTGGTTCTTTTAACAAAACCTTGACTGCACTTAAAATTCCTTCTCTTGTCCACACTTGAACATCGAATACTCTTTCATCTAATAACTGACATATCTTTGAAACCAAATATGGATATCCTGACGTATAATCATATAAAATCCGACTGATTTCTTTTACATCCATACCTGTACGATGTTCCTGCTCGTATTCTTGTATCATTGTCTGAATATCACTTACAGAAAAGCTCATCTCAATATTAAAATCAACTGCGATATTCCATGGACTGTTATATTTCGATTCTTCTTGTGGATATAGTTTTAACTTTAATGTTTTAATATCGTAAACACCTGCAAGAATTACAGAATGAAATGTTACATCTTTTCCTTGCTGACATTTTAAATATTTCTCTCTTAGAAGTCCAAGGAAAGATAAGAAAATCTGATTGTCTGAACTTTTGTCTACTTCATCGATCATTAGAACTACCTTTTTACCGCATTTTCTGCATAGGTTGCTGATTTTTGTTCCTAATGATCTCATAGGAAATCTCTCAGAGATTGAATGATTCCATTCCTCTAAAACTTTTTCATCTACATTCTGCTCTCGCAAACACTCTTCAATATCAAGTGAAAGTCCTTCGGCAAGACTTCCCAGAGATTCAAAATATTCATCGGCAGCTTCAAAACTTAAACTCAAAACCAGATAATCTTGTTTTCGCAATTCTTTTTCCAGAAGATAAAGCAAGGTTGTCTTACCATATTGTCTGGCTCGATTGATCGTAAAGTATTGTCCTGATTCGATATATTGATTGATAATCTGCTGAATCCTGTTGCTAAGATCAACCATATAATTTTTCTCCGGGATACATGTTCCTGTTGTACAAAACTTCTTAGCCATAAACCCCAACCTCCTTTCTTGTCCACTCTCTATTAATTACACCCTTATTCTACAATTCATCAAAATCAAATATCATTGGGATTATGCTTTCCTGATAATATTTCTGTTCTTTTTCAAAATAAGCTTCTAATCCTTTATAGTCTTGTTCGTGCTGTGCTTTATTAAGATATCGATTATATTCTGCTTTATGAATATCACGGATGATCACTGGAACAATATTATGATCCAGACATTGTTTTAGAATGATCATACGCCCGACTCTCCATTTCCATCCTGAAATGGGTAAATATTCTCAAACTGTGCATGAAATTTAGCAATATCGTATAATGTAATTTTCTCTGCGTTATGATACTTTTCTAATAACTGATGAATCTTTTCTGGAACTTCTTGTGGCAATGCTGTCTGAATATCACTGACTCTGTTTGCACGCTTTTTCCACCCACCAATTACGTATCCATTTGCTCGATCTTCAAAAACACCTTCCTTTAAATTTTTATGCATATTTTTTATGATATCTTCTGACAAAGGTTTTTCCATACATTTCATTACATAATTAAACATTTTGAAATGACCATTCATTTCTTCTATATCTTTTGTTCGAAAAATCATGTCTGGATCATCCACATATAAAGTTCCTGTTTCAAACATACTTGCTGTCTGTTTCTCTGTTAAGGTACTTCCTTCAATTCGATTGGAATTATACGCCATACTCCTCTGTGTATAACCGTATACTCCGCTTCGATCCTGTTTTTTAAATTCTATTTGCAGTCTGTCTTTTAATCGTTTCATATATGTTTCATTTTCCATGATTTTATCTCACCTCTTTTATTTAATCTGTTATTTTTAAGTATAGCATGAATTATGAATTTCTACATCTATTCTTTTAGAAGTCTATCCAGTAATACTTCCCGATTATTTATAAACATCTCCGTAATCTGATAACTTTCCGTCTCCTCATACTCACATAAATGAATCCTACCATCATCAAAACAATAAATGTCAGCGTCTGGAATTCCTAGTAAAATCGGTGAATGTGTAACAATAAAGAACTGTGCTCCTTTTCTTGCACATTTATATATCTCCATTAATAATGTTAATTGTCTTTGTGGTGATAATGCCGCTTCTGGCTCATCAAAAAGATACAATCCATTGGGCTGTAGATTATTTTGTGCTAATGCCAAGAAACCTTCTCCGTGTGATCTCTCATGATATCTGGCTGAATCTATTCCACCATATTCTTCTTCCTTCGTTGCAACATTATAGAAACTTTCTGCTCTAAGAAATATCCCCATTTTTCCTTCCGATATCCTTTTACAACTCTGATGGCATCGCATAATTCGGAGTGTGTATCATGCGTAGAAAATACATAGTTTTTCGTTCCACCTTCTGGATTAAATCCATGAGCTATGGCAATTGCTTCTAATAAGGTGGACTTTCCACTTCCATTTTCTCCAACGAAGAAATTGATTGAATTTTTAAATTCTAGCCTTTCAATATTTTTTAATGCTTCTATTTGTTTTAGATAACTGTCATCATCTATTTTATTCCAGTCAAATATTACGCCTTGTATAAACTGATCATTCATTGGATTTTCCTTTCTATCATGATAAGCTTCTTCCTAATCCTTTTATATTTTATCAAAAAAGATATGACACGAAACTGTCTTTTCATATCATATCTTTCATATTTCTTATATTTTCATTTTTCTACATACTCAATAGCCTATAGATAATAAACTATCCTACATTGCTTTCCTGTATATCTCAGCAATTTCTTCCTGTGTAAATACAACCGGATTGTTCTGAATACTTGCCGCAGATACTTTCATACAGTTCTCTGCCATCCAAGGAATATCTTCTTCGGATAATCCAAGGTCAGATAGTGTACAAGCAAGGTCGATATCTTTTAAAAGACTTCTTAATTTACCAGCAAGATCTTCTGCGGTAACCCCGCCAAAGATTCTTGCGATCTTAGCAAATTTGAAATGGTTTCCTTTATGGGATGCTTCTACAATTACTGGTGTTAATGCTGCAAGTCCTTGTCCGTGGACGATATCTTTTAGTCCGCTGGCTGGATGTTCCATTCCATGTGCCAGAGTGACACCTGCTGTATTGATGACCATTCCACCGATCGTTGATGCCAGTGTGATCTTCTCCCATGCTTCTTTGCCGCCTTCACCTTTATATACTTTGACAAGGTTTCCTGCGATCAGTTCCATCGCGTATAAACTTAGAGCATCTGTAAATGGCTGTGCGATCTTTGACGTGTATGCTTCCATGCAGTGACATAATGCATCGAATCCGACAGATGCAAGTACATGTTTTGGCATTGTCATCATGCATTCTGGATCAACAATGGATACTTTTGCAACGATTGCATTGCAACGTAAGGATTTCTTATCTCCATTTTCCGGATTTGTAAGAACTGCAAATCCATTTCCTTCGGATCCTGTTCCACATGTTGTAGGAATTAAGATCAATGGTAATGCTTTATCACTTTGTAATCTGTTATAAATGTAATCGTTGATATCACCGTCATTGATACTTAAGAATGCGATTGCTTTTGCACAGTCCATGATGCTTCCGCCACCGATCGCTACAACGACATCACATCCATTTGCCTTGGCAAAATCAGCGCCTTCCATCGCCGTTGTTGTTAATGGATTCTGTGCGACTTTATCAAATAATACATGAGCAATTCCTGCTTTAGACAGGCTGTTTACTACTTTATCATATAAACCAGATTTCTTTGCACTGCTTCTTCCAGTTACGATCAGTGCTTTCTTACCATATGGTTTTGTAAGCTCTCCTGTTTCTAAGACTTTACCGCTTCCAAATGCAATATTGACTGGAAGGAAGTAGTTAAAGTTAATTGCTGGCTGTACTTCTACTACATTTCCGGTAGCATTGACAGCTCCAAGTGCTTCTTCGAAAGTATGATCTTCTTCCACTGTTTCTTCTTCATCAACGGCAACATCGATGTGAGATCCAAATTTCTTTGTATTTTAATTTACATACAATGAAAAAGATAATTCCAAGAACAGCCCATCCACCAGCCATTGCCCATTCCTGTGGTACAAGGTTTGACCTGATCCTGGGATAATATACATCGCGACCATAAATCCTGACATTAAGACTGCCAGTACACCAACAATCTTATAATGTTTTACTTTGTATGGACGTGCCATTTCTGGTGCTTTCTTTCTTAAGATGATGAAAGATAAGGAAACCATACAATATGCAAGACAGCATCCAAAGTTACCTGCATCGACGATCCATACTAACATTTTACGTCCGAATAATGGAGCTAATATGGATAATCCACCGATTAAATATAATGCATTCACTGGTGTTTTGTGTGTTTTATGTAATTTGCGGAAAGTTCTTGGAATCATATAAGATTCAGCCATGGAATACATTGCACGGCTACCACCAATTAAAAAGGAGTTCCAACTTGTAACGATTCCACACATACCACCGACGATCAATACTTTTGACATGATACTGCTGTGGAATGCTTTTGCCATTGCATCAGCTGTAACAAGTCCTGATCCTGCCTGTGAAGATGAAATATCAGATGGACTCATAACATAACCAACACCTAAGATGATCAGCGCATAAAATGCAACTGCTAGTACGATAGATAAGATCATGATCATACCGATTTTTTTAAGCGGCACATTTATCTCTTCTGCTGCCTGTGGGATAACATCAAATCCAATAAAGAAGAATGGTGTCATAACCGCAACACTCATGATCGCTTTCATAGTAGTTGACGCACTATCTCCTGCAAATAATTGTGGTGTTAAATTGCTGGCATCTCCACTGACTACAGATGCTACGATCAGAAGGATTCCAACTCCACCGATGATCACTGTTAAAACTGTCTGTAAAGTTGCAGCTGTCTTCGCACCTTTGATATTGATAAATGTGATAAAGAATGCTACGATCATCGCAACTGCAAGCCATGATGCATAAATATCAAATCCTGCAACAGTATACAGATATCCTTTTAAGAATCCAGGATAAATATAAGTGATAATTGTAGGAAGTGCACATGCTTCAAAACATACAACACTGACATATCCTAAAATGATCGCCCACGTACAGATAAATGAACCAACCGGTCCCATTGCCTTGTAACTAAATACATGTTCTCCTCCACACTGTGGCATTGCTGCAGTAAGTTCTGCATAAGTAAGTCCTACAAAGAATACCATGATACCACCGATCGCAAAACCGATGACAGCTCCTAAAACTCCACCTCGACCGATCCAGTCTCCGGTTGAAACAACCCATCCCCAACCGATCATAGCGCCAAATGCAATGACAAGAATGTCCCATGCACTAAATACTTTGTCAAATTCTGATTTTTTCTTTTCCATTATATATCATTCCTTTCTTGCTTCACATTCTGTTTAAAGTTTCGAAAGAAAAAAGGCGCTAAAAGATCCTTATCTCTTAACGCCTTTGTTAGAATGTAAATGTATTTTATTTTAATTTTCAAATCGCAGATCAATCAACTGCATGATATATTTTGCTGTTTTTTCAAGTCCAAGAATACTAGAATCGATCATCATATGTCTGGTACGACAATCTCTCATATCAGAGCTTGTCATATATTCATATCTTGACTTCAACATCCCATCATTATATTTTACAAGTTTTTGTGCTTCTTTTTGTGATACACCTTTTTGCTCCATGATATGTTTCACTTTATATTCTTCTGGTGCATATACAAAGATATTTAAGCAGTCATCCCTGTCTTTTAATATATAGTTACTACATCTTCCGATAATGACACAAGATGATTTTGCCGCCAGTTTATGAATAACCTCAAACTGTGTGTAAATAACACGGTTTGTAAGATTCGCATATCTTGGTCCAAAGGTTGTGTCAAATTCATATTTGACATTTTCTTCTCCGGAATCGGCTTTTTCTACCAGATCCCTGTCAACTCCAAGTTTCTCTACGACCTGATCTACTAAATCTCTGTCGTAAAATGGAATTCCAAGTGATTCGGCAACCATCTTTCCAATGTCCGGACCACCGCTTCCGTATTCACATCCGATATTTACAATAAAATGTTTCATTTACATTCCTCCCTGATATTTTGATCTTTTTTCAAAGATATTATTTTATGCTAAGGACTCTACAGCCTCCTTCATGATCGCAAATGCTTTATCACATTCCTCTTCTGTTACGATCAATGGTGGGATTGTACGGATCACACTGCTTCCTATGGCTGTAACTAATAGTTTTCGATCAAAACATGCATGTTTAATATCAACTGCGTTTAATGTGTCATCAAATTCGATACCTGTTAATAATCCCTGGTGTCTGACCTCTTTTACATGAGGAAGTCCTTTTAATTTCTCAGCAAAGTAATCTCCAACTTTCTTTGCATTTCCAGCCAAGTCGCGATCGATCAGTTCATTAACTTCTGCTAATGCTGCTGCACAGCTGACTGGATGTCCACCAAATGTTGTTCCATGAGATCCAGGTGTAAATGCTTTAGCAACTTCTGCTGTTGCACAGATTGCTCCGATCGGCATTCCTCCACCTAAGCCTTTTGCCATGGATACGATGTCTGGTTTGATTCCATAGTTCATATAAGACATCACTGCACCTGTTCGACACCATCCTGTCTGAACTTCATCGATCAAGAGTAACATATCATTTTCATCACAAAATTCTCTTAATCCTTTTATGAATTCCTGTGTTGCTGGATGAACACCACCTTCACCCTGTACTGGCTCGATCATGATCGCGATCGTATTTTCTGTACATGTCATCTTTAAATGCCTGAAGGTTATTATATGGTGCGTATGAGATCCATAAGTCATTGGTCCAAATCCGACCTGACATCCATTTCCCGGCTGTCCTGTTGCTGACATTGCTCCGAATGTTCTTCCATGGAATCCCATCTTCGCTGTTACGATATGATAATGGTTTGGTCCGTATTTTTCGATTCCGTATTTACGAGCCATCTTGATCATTGCTTCATTTGCCTCTGTACCAGAGTTCTGATAGAAAATCTTATCCATTCCAATTGTTTCACATACTTTTTCAGCAAGCAGTGCCTGAGGAATTGTGTATGGATAGTTGAATGTATGCATGATGTCGCCAACCTGATCTTTGACTGCTGCTACAACCTTTTCATTACAGCTTCCTGCGTTATTTACTGCGATTCCTGCATAGAAGTCGAGATATTCCTCACCATTTTCATCGTACATATACATATCTTTTGCTCTCTCTGCAAGGAAATCAAAACGTTCGTATGTCTCGATCATATATTTGTTTACTTTATCTTTAATATCCTGACTTGTTAATCCTGTATCTTTTAATCTCATATCTGCTTCCTCCTCATGATGTTATTGGTTATTTAACTTCTCTGGGCCAGATTTTGTTTATCTTTTTCATTGATAAACTTTAAATAATAAAAAGAAAAGCAAGGGAAACTTATCCTGTTGGTAAGCGCCCTTGCTTAATTTCTATCCTTTATTTTGTACAACTATACAATAACACTGGAGGATTGAATTGTCAATATATCTTTGTTATTTTTTGAAATTTCTTTATTTTATCTTTTAT
>ENA-OQLB01001303-OQLB01001303.1-human-gut-metagenome-genome-assembly--contig:-NODE-1303-length-10919-cov-1.622961_pt1 | contig 10919 bp, 12 predicted proteins | sample MGYA00242656_ERZ504813 | MGnify/ENA primary metagenome ERZ504813 (study PRJEB26092, sample SAMD00036388) | human gut metagenome | host: Homo sapiens | study: EMG produced TPA metagenomics assembly of... | reverse complement strand
AATATGGCTGAAGATATTAAAGATGAGATAGTTCTGAATGATGATGAACTAATCTGTGTCCTAACTGGCAATAAGAAAAAAAGCAAAACAGCAAAGGAACTGATGCTTCAATCAATAATTCTTCAAATGAATTGAGGAGTATGGATTTGAGATGTCTGACATGAAGCGTGATTATACGTTTTCTTTTCAAGACGAAGAAGATAAGCGAAAAACGTGTCTCTGTCGATCTCGCTATATTCCGTGCAGGTGCAGCCAAAGAACCTGAAAATCTTGAACGCATTTGCATTGTTTGTGATTCAAAAGTTAAAGCAGCAGACCCTAAAAAAGGTGTTGAAGGCGCATTGAATTATGCGCTTCGTGCATCATCTTGTGATTTTGGTCTGTGGACTAATGGTGACGAGCTTCACTTTAGCCAAAGGATAGAAGATGCTATTGGCAATGAAAAAATTGTAGATATTGCAGATTTTCCAGGTGTTGATGAATCTATCGAAGACATGGAGCGTAAAGGTGATCGCTCTCAACCTCGTAAGCCAGCAAACGATTCATTAATCAGAACATTCAAACGTTGCCATGATTATATTTACGGAAATGAGGGACGAAAGAAAGATGCTTTTTGGGAACTTCTTAATCTCATCTTTTGCAAGAATTATGATGAAAGCGGAAGATACTTATGTGCTGAACGTAATGAATCATATCATCGTCAATTCTGGGTCGGTGTAAAGGAGCGAAATACTCCAGAAGGTCAAAGAGCGGTAGCAAAACGTATAAAGTCTATTTTTGAACAGTTAAAGGCAGATGCAATATTTAAAGAAGTATTCGCTGGAAACGAACAGATTTCCTTGTCAGACTATGGAGTCGCTTATGTCGCTTCCGAAATTGCAAAATACTCTTTTTTAGATGCAACTGTTGATGTTAAGGGTACTGCGTATGAGACAATTGTCAGCAACACGCTAAAGCAAGAAGCCGGACAGTTTTTTACACCAAGAAATGTAATTAAGTGTATGGTAGAAATGCTTAACCCCACGATTAACTCCCGTGTATTAGACCCAGCATGCGGATCTGGAGGCTTCATTGTTATGGTTCTTGACCATGTTCGCAAACAGATAACCAAGAACATGTTTTCAGAGTTGGAGGGTGCATTACTTGAAGCAAAGGCAAATTCTGATGCGGTAAATGTAAAAGTGAAAGAATATGCAGAAAACATGATTTTCGGCTTCGATTTTGATCCCGATTTAAAAAAGGCTGCAAAAAATGAATATGGTAATGGCAGGTGATGGACATTCAAATATTTATAATATTAATTCATTGGAATATCCTAATGGCACTTTACCAGATGTGGAAAAAGTCAGCGAATCTGTTGCTAATAGTATAAAACATAAAGGAGATATAGATGAATGTGACAGTTGCTTATTCTTTAGATAATGCATTGGGTAAATTTGATTGTATTTTCACCAATCCCCCTTTTGGATCTAAAGTGGAGGTTGCTTCTACTATTGCTGAGAATTATGAGCTGAAAGCTTTCACAGCACCAGAAGTCTTATTCATAGAACAATGTTACAATTTTTTAAAACCAGGTGGGAAAATGGGAATAGTATTGCCCGATGGAATACTCGGAAATCCTAAAATGGAATCCGTTCGTAAGTGGATATTGGAGCACTTCAAACTATTAGCAAGTATTGACTTGCCTGTAGAAGCTTTCCTTCCACAAGTTGGAGTACAAGCATCATTGCTCTTCCTTCAGAAAAAGATCTGCGTTAGAACGTTTTAGTTTGATCCTAATAGCGAAATGTATGATGTATTTATTGGCTATTGCGGAAAAGTAGGTAAGACCGAAGGGTAATGTAATTTACTAAATCCGGAAAAACCAGACGTGCCGCTTAACAAAAACGATGCGTTTCAAAAAGTACAAAAACGACACGTACAAGAAAAAAGGTGAGCGCGGTCCTATTCAGCATGATCAAAGCCCACCGTTTTTCTTTCACTTGAACCCTCTTTAAATGCTTTAAAATATCATTTAAAAGCCATTGCAGATTCAAAATAATTCACTATCTTTATGCAATGTTAGGCTGCTATACCTGACACCTCATCCGGCTTCGTGTACAGCATCATGTCTGTATATTTAGCTTGATAGTTTACGCTTGCACTAAACTCCACTTTCCTGCATTCCTTGAATGGGCTGCCGACAAATGGGTTTCGGTCCATCCAGTCGCACAGTTCTAAAATGGAAGACTTGTTCGAAGTGAAATACACGAACGAATGCCCTTTCAGAACGGTTAGTACATCCAGATAGTCAGCCAGACGCCAGAACATCTTGTAAGTACCCACCTCGGTGGAGAGGTACGGCGGATCAACCAGGAACACCACACCCGGAACATCTTTGTAACGTTTGAATACTTCCTTGTAGTCTTCGCTGGTTATAGTCAGTCCTTCCAGATAATCCTTTGCTTCGGGATAGTCTGTCTGCCGAATCCTATTGTAAATGGCTTCTTTCTTCATTCCTTCCAAACTGGTCACATATTTCATGGCGAACAACAAGGATGCGGAAACCGTGATATAATCCACGTAGCCGTGCTCTTTTTCTTCCCTCTCAATACGGGCAAACATTTTATCGCGAATCTCCCCGGTTATACGTTTGTTTCTGGGTTCCCCTTCAGCTATCCGACGCAAATCGGATAACAGCACATTAGTGGCCGGGATATTTACAAGTCGGCAGCGGTAGTTGTCGAAGTCATTATACACAACGGTGGCATCAGACCTGACACATTTGGTAATATGTGACAGCAGGCCCGAGCCACCAAACAGGTCCACAAACACGGTGCTGTCCGGGAACTGTCCCAGCACCCAAGGGAAGTTCTATCTGCCGCGCCATCAGGTACAGGTGGTAAATATCGGAAGGCAGCCCGAGGTTCGCGTCACTGCTACGCTGGTAGCGGATAGAACCAGTTCACCGCCATCTAACTGGAACTGTACCAGACTCAAACAGGGTGCCTGGTTGCTCTCGGCACCGGTTTCGCCCAGGAAAAGCACGTAGTTCTTGCTGTTGCGCCTCTCCCGGTTAATTTTCGCTATCAACGGGGGCAGCTTCTCGAAATAGGTCGGGTAACTGTTCACCAGGATGGAGCCGCAATAGTCCCACCAGTTGATGCCGGCCTCCCGGTACTTCTCCACGTTGCGCTCACCCTGCATAAATAACTGCAACTCGCTGCGGAGCTCTTACGGGCGATATTATGCCCCTCGAATATGTCGAGCAGGTCCGCCGGTGTCAGCGAGAGCTGCTCGTTCAGAAGGTACTGTATGTTTCCCTTCTTGTTGGTCTGTGTCTTTCCCGTGGCAAGAATCTTGTCCAGGATACGGTAATACTTGTTCATAGCCATTTCCTCCTTCTAAATTTGAAACACCCTAAAGATAAGGGGAAACGGCACTCCCTACGGCATAAAACAACCCGTTCACACTGCAAGCGTCTTGCAGTCGCTCTGGAACCGTTTCACCAAGGCATAAACCTTGCGTTCGCTCACCGAATACTTTTCGGACAATACGGCCACAGCATACGAGACTTTTTCACCTTGATCGAGTAGGCGGGTATAGTCCGCGTACAGGTCGATATACCGGGCATCTTCCAGACGGATGCCGGCCGCCTGAAGCCTTTTCAACAGCTCCCGGTTAAAGTTTAATATCTCAATCACTTTCATACAACAAAAAAATTATATCTTTGCATCGCCAATCATTTTTTAGACAACAAAAAAAACGTCAAACCGTGACAGAGGGTATTTGCCCCCGGTCGCGCGGTTTGGCGTTTCATGTTTATAAAAGTGATTGGCGTTACTTTTTAACAGGCCGGGGGCTTTTTTCTTATCCTCCCCGAAGGATTTATTCCACCCGGTACTTCTCCGGATCAAAAGCGTCTTTCTTCCTCCAGCCGTCAGACAGCGTGTCCTGAACATGCTTCATGGCTTTCGTGTAGAAATCGGTCAGTTCCTCCAGTGTGACGAACTCCCGATATTGGGGAACCTCATCCGTACCGAACTTGAATGTCACGGGAAGCGTAGCACCACCAGTCTGTACGGCCAGATCATACGCTGCCTTATAATTGAACTGGTTTTCACTTGACAGCCATACCGGCATACCTTCATAGAGAAAACCGGAAAGTATCTCACGGTCAATTTGCTCATTATACCAGTCTGTAATGACGGACTTTAATAGTATCCATGTGAGTCTGCCGACAAAGCTTTCCTCCATATAGGAAGCGGATCCGTCTTCACGTTCCTGCACATCCCAGCGGATGCGCCATCTGTTGCGTGCCGGGCTCACGCACTCGATCAGTCTTATCCCGGATGTTCCTTCTACCCGTTTCATGTAAATATGTATTTAGTTCGACCTTTGCCGAAGGTTTCCGTCTTGATGGTGGTTTCGAACGGGAAGCCGTCCGGCATTTCCTTCACTTGCAAGAGGATGTTCTTCATCTCCTCGCTGTTGGTAAAGAACTTTTTCGGTTCGCCGTTCATCTCAATGGCCACGATACAGCGGTCCTCGCCCTGTTCGGTCTTGATGCCCGTCTCAAAGTCCTTCACAATAATCGGTAAGTTTACCAGTTCCCGGATGCTTACCACCACCCCGGGAAAACGTTTCTTGCCGTCCTCCGGCTTGTAGGAAACGTTCAAGTCTTTAAATGATCTCATGTCTTTGCCTGTTAATTTTTAAACAACGTATGACAGTCGGCGTGCTTGGCCATCCCGTAGAACGACGCTATCAGCTCACGCCTCCTCCTTCTCGATTTTACCTCGTGCATTTTTCGGGCGAACTTCTGCTTGATGCGCTTGCGAATGCGGACATGGTCCGCACCGAAAGTCACATACCCCAGAAAGTCGATGCCCTCGCCCGGCGGGAACACGCGCTCGTTCCCCTTCACCAGGAGACCGGCACACTCCATGCGCCCGTGGACGGCATCACGAATCTTCCACAGTTCCGCTTTCGTTTTACCCAGTACGACGCCGTCATCACAATAGCGGTAGAAATGACGCACGGCATACCTGTCCTTCAGATAATGGTCCAGATACACAGACAAAAGCAAATTGCCCAGCCCCTGCGAGCTGCGCAGGCCGATACTCAGACCTTCAGGCATCAGGCGGACAAAGCTCTCCAGCATGGTCACGAGCTTTGCGTCCTTGAACACCCGGCTGACGCAATACATCACAAAATCCTGCTTCACGCTCTCGTAGAATTTGGTGATGTCAAACTTGTAACAGTAACGCGTACCATCAGGGTCCTCGGCCATGTCACGGCGGACATACGCCAGGAGGTCGTGCATACCCCGTCTCTTGATACTGGCGGAGGTGGTACGGATGAAACGTTTCCGCAGATGGCGGTCCACCACCGCCATGATGGCATGCACGGCGATGCGGTCCTTCATCGGGATCACCTGGATGCGGCGCAGCTTGCCGCCCTCGATGATCTCGCGTTCACGGTAGTCCTTCACGCGGAAGTACCGGATGCGATCTGCGCGGCCAGCTCCTCCAACACCTCGGCTTATGCGCGAGCAGATAGCCCCCCTGGCGGCTGCGTTTACGCTTGCTGCGCGAAGGACCTGCCGGAAGGAAGCCTCCATGTTGGAAGGCTCCACGATCTCCTCGATGATATACCCAACCCTGCGCATAAATTACTGTTTATTGCTTTTAATACGGGGCCTTCAATCCCCCGGGCCCGGCTTCTTCGAACCGTTTCCGGCCTACCAAACCCTACCCGACACTTTATTTTTCAGTTTTCCGGCCCTTGCGGACCGCTGTTACTGCGGCTTGCCCCCCTCGGCACCACGGTGGGGACAAGTCCCCGGTGTTGTACGCCGATTAAAATTTCCTTTCGATTGTTGTTCAGACGAGAACCGATGTTCGTGTTCGTATTCGAGGAATCGTTGTTCGCATTCGACATCGAAACACCGCCATTCGGGTTCGCGTTGTTGTTGCCACGATAGACCACACGGCCTATGGGGAGCGCCACCTTTCAAATGCAAAAGTACTATTTTCAAATTATTATTTAACAAACAGATACAAAACCTGACGTCAAAAAATATTTTTCGACGGGCTGACGCCCGTAATGAACGGCGTTCCCCTGCTCGGGGAACACCGGACGTTTTGTCGCTTCGCTCCCGCTTTGACGCTTTACGCGGCCGATCATGCAACCTCGCTTATCGCTTTAAACGCCACGGCGCTCGACGCCTTAACGAGCCGGCCGCGGAAGGCCAGACGAGAACCCGATGCCCGTGCTCGTATACGAGGAATCGCTGCTCGCATGCGACATCGAAACGCCGCCATTCGGGTGCGCGCTGTAGTAGCACGATAGACCACACGGCCGGAGGCAGTGGATATGTAGTAGATGTCGCAGTAATTTGTCGAGGAGGAACCCGAAACGGAACCCACCGGAATCACGTCCATATATTTGCCATGCGCCACGGCGGTAATCCAGATACCGGAGCTCACGGAACCCTTAACCAGGCGGGTACTGCCGTCAGGCATCCAGATGCGCCACTTCCCGGAATTGCCCGTGTCATTAGGGAGGTCCACGCCGTCCATCATGTCATATTTATGACCATAGATGTCCTCGTAGCCAAGGCAGCAAATATTATTCACCTGCGTAACCGTGGCCCCGCCGTAGTCATCCTTCTCACGGTACCACGCATACTGGTGGACGGAGTTTTCTATCAGGCTGTTCGTCACATTAGGTTGATTGAGGAGGCTTCCTCGTAGCCGATCGTGTCCGTCATCCCGCGGCTGGCAGTACCACCCGTAGTACGGTTGTTCGTGTGAGAGCCCGCGCCGCATTGTTCCTGGCTGTCACGACGACCGTACTTCGCGTAGAAAAGATTCGCGATGCGCGAGTGCATAAGGGCATCAATCTGCTGCATACCGCGCTGGACACTGTAATAGTGAAAATCAGCCCAGGTCATGCTCGCCGTAGTGCTCCCGCCGGTAATGCAGGCGCGAAGTTTGGAACCGACAACACTGCTGCCCACAACGGCACACAAGTGCTCGTCATTAGGCACCCATTCGGTTCCATATCCTCGATCCTGTCACTGTTAGAAAGGACAACCTTATCGAACTCTGCCGTGTTCAGAATGGAGAAGTGAAGAGCAGTGGCACCCTCCGGAACATCGGCAATCAGGTACATACCGGCCTCGAACTTGTTGCTCAAGGTAGGGACGACGATTGACTGATGACCGTGCCGGAATCGTCTGTGAAAATGCTTCCGACAAGGCTTGTACCGGGAACGCTCGGGAAACGCACACGCTTGTAACCGTCCACGTTCACCTTGCATACCGAATACGTACTGTCAGTACTGTAGCTGTTCGAAAGCGTATCCTTTCCGCTCATGATCTTACGACCGGAAAGATAACCGCCACTCGTGCCCTTAATGTCGTCAAGCGTAAGGACGTCAGCATCCGGAACGGAAGGCATGTTATCCGAACCGTTACTGCTGTAACAGGAGTAATGCTTGCCGTTCAGGTAATCATTGATACCCTTGCTCCAGAAGAAGGGCTCGTACATCATCCAGTCACCTTCAGTGCCGTCCAGTCTGGCAGCCGTGCCGTCGGCGTACTTGTTGCTGTCCGTGTCGTCCAGCGGGTAGTAGGTCATCTCACCGTCCAGGTTGTTCACCGTGGTATCAACGTTCGCCATGTTCACACCCCGCGTCGTCGCTTTTTTAGTCACTTTAGCAAGTACACGGTGACGCTGCTTCAGGATGGCGGAAATATGACCGCTCACCTCATACGCGTTGTCATACTTGTAGCCGGTACCGTTGTCAAGGTTGCTCACGTTCGCGTCATCCGATACCTCGTCGTCGAACTCGATCATCGTGTATTCCGGCTGCCGGATATTCAGTTCCGGGAAGTGCGCCTTCAGAGCGCTGTACGTATCGTCATCAATGTAGCGCGTGAGCTGTACCGTACCCACCAAAGCGCACGTGTCCGTAGTATTGCCATCGGAATCCACACCGCCCATCCCGACAAACTTATTCAGCCACGTACCGTCATCCTCGCGGTCAATACCGGTTACTCTGATACGTTCCACACCCGTGCAACGGCCCAGCAGGGTTTCCCAGTCAATACCTGGACAACTGTCAAAGATGAAGGTCTTCACCTTGCTGTAGCTTTCCAATGTCAGCCCGCCGGTGGTCAGTCTGCCCAGATATTCCAGACGGAGGCTGGTCAGTGTACCGGAAGGTGGAGCAGCGTCACGGGAGAACCCTTGGCTAGCACCACGCTCTGCACCTGCGTACCGCGGGTCTCAAGTTCTTCCAGCTTGGTCTGCGCACTCAAATCCAGCTCGGTACTGGTACTTCCCCCGGTTTTCGCCTGTGCCTGGTTACGAAGGTTGAGTTTACGTAGCTGCTTGCAGTTGCCGATGTTCAACCACCAGCCGGTACTGCCGTTGCCGGAACTTTGAAGGTTCAGTTCGCGCAGCACGGTACATTTGCCCAGGTCGAAAGCGTTTTTCAGGTGGTCGGCGGCCCCGCTCATATCCAGCACCTTCATACGGCTCGCGCCATAAACCCTCAAGGATCGTTCACCGTATAGGCACCGGTGATGGAAAGGCTCGCAGCCGCATCTTTCTTGATGATGCCGGTATTCCCTATATTCGGACTGTTGTTCGTACCGTAGCCGAAAGCATAAACCTCGTTGGCCGTAATCTTCAGCACGTCGGGGGTGTCAGCAGCCGTACGTGCCAGATAGAGGTCGATGTTGTCACTGGTGAAATTGCTCGTGCCGTACTTGGCATCCAGAAGGGCGAAACGATTACGCACGAAATATTCACGGTGCGCACGGTTACTGCCCTGAAGGGCGTAGATGAACGGCCACACTTGCCGTACATCTCCTGCGTGGCGGGCAGGATGTACTTCAGCTCGCCGCTCTTGTTATAGGCACGGTCGCACCAGTTGCCCGCCTGCTCCACGTTCAGCATGTCCAGGACACGGCTGGTGGTAAGTACACCGCGAAGAGCCTGCGCCTGTGTCTTCAGGTCAGCGTCCAGGTTGGCCAGAACGAGGTTCCAAAGCCAGCTGTCACGGCCTTCAAAGGCATATTTCCCGGCCTCGGCATCATAAGTGTCGCGGTCGGTGGTGTAGTCATACACCAGGAAACAGTCGTTGCGTTTTCCCATCTGGTATCACCGTCGTAGTAGGTGATGTACCATATCAGGCCGTCCCACGTGCGCAGCATCATGTTCTTCGCACGCTGGTCAACGGCAAGGAAATAGTCCGTCCAGAGGTAATACGTCAGCAGGAAAGCCTTGTCGAAATAGTCACTTATCTCGTCCCTGAACTTCTCGCTCTTAAAAGTGGAGAGGTCGGCGTCGTCGCACCGTCCGGAACACACGAGCGTATCCATGCGTACAACCGTTTCACGGCCGTACGCTGCGACTCGTCCAAGGCCCGCCCATTTCACATCATCCGGAACGTTGGTCTCGGCACCGGCATCAAACACCTCCTCCAGATGAGCGTCACTTGTGGTCTTGAAAGGCACATGGCCTCGGTATTGTTCAGCATTTCCAGAGTGAGGGGACAGGCAGGATCGTAACCCTCCACGCCACTAAGGCCGAACAGGTCGCCGCTCTTGCTTTTCTCGTTGTTGAAGTTGTACTGCCCCACATAGTCGTTCTCGCCGTCCTCCGCAGCCGCCACAAACATGTCGATAGGCACACCGTCGATAGCGGTACGCACGGTGACCGCGTTCAAATCGCTGCCGCCCGTCTCGTACTGGTAACGCTGCGGAGGGGTGAGAAGCCCCATCTCCTTCAGCACGTCGTTGAACAGTTTGGCACCGCCTGTGTTCAGCGACATGGACGAGTCGGAATAATCACTCTTCAGACAGATCAGGTTCATGGCGATGCCACCGGGACGGACGGGATATTTCTTTTCCGCCTGCTCCTTGCCGCCAACGGTGAAGCTAAGGTTCGTGCCGCCCTTGCTGATATAGATACGGATGTTCTTGCTCGGATATTTCGTGGAACTGGTACCCTGAATACGGATATAACAGTCACGAAGCACGAAGTCGTATTCGGATCCGAAAGGGGAGTAATAGAAGATATCAGCCGAAAAGTCCGTCTTCTTGTTGTTCTCGGCATACACGTCATCGAGCTTGTTCTGGCGCACGATACGCAGCACCCCCTTGCCCTTGGCACGCAGCTTGTCCATATCCACAGTGTCGGTATCACCCAGGATATCGTTCTCTTCGTACAGCGCGATCATCTCCTCACCGTCCACACTGTCCACCATCCGGTTCTCCAGTTCCTCGTCGTCACTCAACCGGCGGGTATAGATACGCACGCTCTTTACCTCCACGTCCGCCCCGGCGCTGTCAATGGTGATATATTTCGGATTGTCCTGGCGGAAGCTGAAGGCGTTGTCGTAGATGTCGCACCGGTACGGTTGCCGTCCACATAAAGCTCCATCAGACGGCTCTCATTGCGGGTACCCACCATGAGGCCACCTTGATCCACCGGTCTTCCACATAATTCGTGCCCAGCTTGATCTCACGCTCCACCAGCTCGTCGTCCTCGTTGGTATAGGACACTTTCTCACCGGTCTTGAAACTCGCTTCCGAAGGGGTGATATAAAGCCCCTTGCCACTGTCGAGACAGTCCACAACTGCGGTATCGCTGTCAGTGGGATTGCTTACCCGGAGGGTCAGTTCAATGGTCAGCCCCGTACTTTTCACATCGGTGGCAAAGGGCCGGTAGCCGATGACGGCTTTCGCACCGTTGGTCAGCTTCAGCGCCTCACCCGTCCAGCCGTTGCTGCTCCAGTCAAAACCCTCGAACGTGTCTCCACGCCGTTCGACTCCCATGTTCCGGGGTTACTCCTCCCGTTGCTGCGACCGCCGCGTCACGCTTGACCGCTAGGCCTGTCAGGTGGCCTCGCGTGACTATCAT
>ENA-OQLB01001302-OQLB01001302.1-human-gut-metagenome-genome-assembly--contig:-NODE-1302-length-10924-cov-1.327591_pt1 | contig 10924 bp, 16 predicted proteins | sample MGYA00242656_ERZ504813 | MGnify/ENA primary metagenome ERZ504813 (study PRJEB26092, sample SAMD00036388) | human gut metagenome | host: Homo sapiens | study: EMG produced TPA metagenomics assembly of... | reverse complement strand
CTTCGCATTCGTTGTTCAATTAGCATGAATTTCGAAAAAAGATGACATCAGCATATCTTTTACTGTTATATCATTATCACTGATTGTTGGAATTTGTTCTAAATAGCCAATAGTAGCTTGTTTGCGAATAAGTAATATTTCCTGTATCAGGGAATTCTTTTTCATGATCATTTTAAACAGTGTAGATTTGCCACTACCATTTTTGCCTACAATTCCCACACGATCACCAGTTAAAATCTCAAAATTAATATCTTTTAATACTTGTTTATAACCAAAATTTTTATAAATTTTATGCATTCCTATTTCAATCATTGTATATTTGCTCCTTTATTTTATAAATTTATTTAAAATAAACAGAGCCTAAGATTAATAGGATCAGGCGATTGTTTCTAATCGCTTCGCACAGCTAGAGCATTATACTCTGATCGCCTAGCCTATTGATTAACAGACTCTGTACGAAGCACAGTGCCTTCGACTCTATGGCAAACATAACCTAGAATCATCATGACCACCTCCCTAAAATATTATTATTTTATTAATTCTATCATATCTAAATTATAAAAACACTGAATTAATAATGAAAATCATTAAGTATTGGATATTTAGTGATTAATATCGAAGAATCTATTGATAAATAAGAAATATATTTGTTTATGAAATCGAACTATAGTAGAATAGTGAAGAAGAAAATATTTATAAGAGAGGTACATTAATGAAAAGAAAATATCCTAAGGTCATTATATCTGAAGAAGGAGAAAAATGGCTTGATAAAGGTCAGATGTGGATGTATAGAAATAATGCTGTTAATATTGATGAAACAATTGAAAATGGAGCGTTGGTAGATATCATTACTACTACTGGCCGTTACCTTGGAACAGGTTTTATTTCTAAAAATAGTCACATTACGGTAAGAATTTTATCTAAAGATATAAATGAAATATTTGATCGAAACTTTTTTTAAGCGAAGAATACAATTTGCTTATAACTTTCGCAAGACAGTAGAAAAAGAAAATTTAACTAATTGTCGTTTGGTTTTTGGAGAAGCAGATGAACTGCCGGGATTAACAGTTGATCGCTATAATGATATTTTAGTTTGCCAAATTAGTTCATACGGATTAGATAAATCAAAGATATGATCTATGAAATATTACTAGAGGTTTTAACAGAAGATGGGCAAGATGTTAAAGGTATCTATGAAAGAAATGATATTAAGGTTAGAGCAAAAGAAGGACTGCCTTTAGAAAAAGGATATTGGAGAAATATTAATTTACCGACAACGACGATTATTAATGAAAATGGAATCAATTTAAGTGTTGATGTTGAAAATGGTCAAAAACAAGGTTACTTTTAGATCAAAAAGCAAATCGTGTTTTACTTAGAAATATAGCGTATGGAAAAAAAGTTTTGGATTGCTTTAGTCATACTGGGGGCTTTGCATTAAATGCGGCTTATGGTAAAGCTAAAGAAGTGGTTGCAGTAGATGTATCACAAACTGCTCTTGATCAGGGATATGCTAATGCTAAACTAAATAATTTACAAGGATGTATTTCTTTTGTAAAAGATGATGTTTTTGACTATCTAGATAAATGTAAAAAGGGACAGTTTGATATTATTGTTTTAGATCCACCTGCTTTTACGAAATCGAGAAGAACGGTAGATCATGCTTATAATGGTTATAAGAAAATCAATATGAAAGCAATGAAATTATTAGGCAGAGGTGGATACTTAATTACATGTAGTTGTTCACGTTTTATGGAGACTGATAATTTTGAAAAGATGCTTCGTGAATCAGCGCATGAGGCTGGAGTAACCCTTAAACAAGTATCAGTTACTCAACAAAACCCAGACCATCCAATTTTATGGACAATGGAAGAAACGTCATATTTAAAATTTTATATTTTCCAAATTATTTAGATTGAATAGGATTTACGAATCGACTGAATAGGCTTTTAATTTTAAAGTTTAATAGTCGATTTTTATTTAGGAAAATAATTTAGATTTTTTTGAATAATATCTTATTTGTTGTGTATTGAATTTGGTTTGTTTCATGATTTTCCAGACCACAAGTATAAAGGGCGTTATCATGATTATCGTTCAATAATTGCTAAAGGAACTATCAAGTTAATTGATGGTAATGATGATTACAAAATTAAAAAAAGGATATAATTTATTATCCACCTGCAACCATCGTGAAATTGTCCTTTTGGAAAGTAGAAAGACGATACTCCCAATATATATCGGAGTGATTGAATGTAAAATGAAGAATGTTACAGCAAAGTTTGAATTTCCAATAAGGTCAGTTGCAGATGTTCCATTTTTAGATGTATGATCATTACCTAAAGATGAAACACCATTTGATATAAGTGACATTATTGCGAAACGAAAAAATAATTTATTGTAAAAAGAGAAATAACAATTTTAGTTCTCTTTTTATCTTTATGTAATATTATCTTTTATCATATTTAAAAATGTTTCAGCACTTTTGGTAAAGAGTTGGTATTTTTTCCAAATTATTAGCATATTCGCTTCTAATTTTGGTTCAAGTGGTCTAAAGCATAATGAACTATTATTAGAATTAAAAATTTTATCTAAGCATAAAGCATATAAATTTCCTTCTTCAACTATTAAAGATGCATTAAATAATAAATTATAAGTTCCCACAATATTTAATTTCCTTTGATTTCCACCAATCCATCCAGCTAATTCATTTTTACCATCCCTTGATTTGAACAAAGAAGAGGTTTTCCACGTAGATCATCAGGGGTTATTTTGTCAAGTGATGCTAGAGTACTATCCCGCTTCATTAAAATCCCCCAAACATTGCTATAAGGAAGCCTTAAATAATCGTACTTATTTAAATCAACAGGCTCAATAACGATTCCAAAATCTAGAACTCCAGCATCAATTTTTTCCATTACCTCTTCAGCTTTTCCACTATGCAAATGAAATTTTACATGAGGGTATTTTTCCAACATCGTTGCAATTTGTCTTGGCAATCGGACGCATTCCTTCACTCTCACCACATCCTAGATAAATATCACCTGTTAATAGTTCTTCATTAGCTTTGACTTCAGCTTCTGCCCTTTCAACAAGCCCAAGAATTTCTTCTGCCGTTTTCTTAAGATCATGCCTTCATCAGTCAAAGTAATACGACGTTTTCCCCGGATAAATAATTGTTTTCCTAATTCTTCTTCTAACTCTTTCATTTGTCTTGATAATGTTGCTGCGTTACATGTAGATATTCAGCTGCCCCAGAAATACTTTCTTCCCTTGCGATGGTAAGAAAATATTGTAGTGTTCTAATTTCCATTAATATCACCCCATAGTTATATTATAGTACATTTATGTTTAACAAGTATAAAAAACTAGATTATAAATACATATAATCTAGAATTTATTTAATGAAACATATCTTTTTGATGAAAATAATTGTGGCGATAATACAGGCAACTATTGCTAGTCCCGTTGGGAACCACCATTGTGGAAATGGTAAACCTGCAACATTCATTCCATAAAAACTGAAAATAATATTTGGAATAGCCATAACGATCGTAATAACTGTTAATACTTTCATAACAATATTCAGGTTATTGGAAATAACTGAAGCAAATGCATCCATTGTTCCTGATAAAATATTTGAATAGATATTACACATTTCAATTGCCTGATGGATTTCAATCAAAACGTCATCTAATAGGTCTTGATCTTCATCATATAATTTAATAGCTTTCCCACGCATAATTTTATTTAATGTTATTTCGTCCGTTTTTAATGAGGTAGAAAAATATACTAATGATTTTTCTAGTCCTAACATTTGAATCAATTCTTTATTTTGCATTGATTTGTGTAATCTTTGTTCAGTTCGAGAAGAGATCCGATCAATTTGGCGCAGATAAATTAAATATCGTTGAGAAATTCGTAATAATAATAGTAATAAAAATCTTGTTTTTAAATCAGTATTGACACCTTTGATCCGACCTTGTGCCATATCATCGATATTTAAGTTTTCATATAAGGAAATGGTAACAACGTATCCTTTCATGATCACAATACCTAAGGGCAATGTCGTATATTGTAACATATTTTTATCGTAACCATCTTCTACTTCTTCAGCACTAGGATAGTCAACGATTACTAGAGTCTGATTATATCTTCGTCATAGTCGATATGCGAGCTTTCTTCAGCATCTAATGAAGATTTAACAAATTCCGGTAGAATTCCCATTTCTTCAATCAAATAGTTTTTTTCTTCTTCAGTTGGAGCAATAGCGCTGATCCAGCTGCCTGGTTCTGGTTTATCGATCTTTTTTGTTTCAGTTCCAAAAGTTTTGTAAAATTCTAACATAATAACCTCCACTTACAGGAGGTTCATGTTTATGCCTCCTGTTTCTCTATTTTATTTTCTTTTTCTTAGCGCACAATCGCTCGGGCACAGGGGACATAAAAAACACCTTCTTTCGACGGTTAATTATATCACAAATTTATCAATTTTACCCCTATGTTTTGTTAGAAAATGATAAAAAAATAGTTAAATTTAATCATTAGATAAATTATTGCCAAATAATCTTCTAAATATTTCATTGATTATGAAATAATTCACTATAATATGTATATGAATCAACTAGACAAAAGTGAGCAAGAAATGTCGGGATGTTAGGATTGAGGATTTGTTATGATTGATTTGACAAAGGAGGAACACAATGAATTGGACTGATGGAATTAGTAATGCTTTAAAATACATTGAAGAACATCTTAAAGAAGATATTAAGATTGTAGATGTTGCAAATGAAGCATATGTTTCAAGTTTTTATTTTCAAAAAGCATTTAGAATTCTATGTGGTTTTAGTGTTGCAGAGTATATTCGTTATCGAAGATTATCACTAGCTGGTAGTGAGGTCATTACTACGAATAAGAAGATTATTGAAATTGCATTAGAATATGGTTATGATTCACCAGATAGTTTTACTAAAGCATTCACTCGATTTCACGGAGTTACTCCGACTGTCGCAAGAAAAGAGCAATTGATGATTAAATCTTTTGCTCCGTTAAAAATACAGTTTACTTTGAAAGGTGGTTCAACCATGGATTACAAAAATTATTGAAAAAGAAGCATTTACAGTCTTAGGTAAGGCAAGAAGGTTTGATTTTGATTGTGCATTTAATGAGATTCCTAAATTTTGGGGAGAGCATATGCAGTCCGCTGATAAAAAAGTGTGTGGTGTATACGGGGTTTGCATTGAAGATGAAAAAGATGAAGGATTTAAATATTTGATTGCTGATGAGTATGTTTTGGACAGTGAAATTCCAGATGGGTATGAAGTTTGTGAAATTCCACAATTAACATGGGCAGTATTTGCTTGTCATGGTGCTGTACCTAAATCATTGCAAGAAGTGAATACAAAGATTTTTTCTGAATTGTTACCAAATAATGATACATACGAAGTTGCTGAGCATTATAATATTGAAATGTATACACCGTGTGAGGACTATCCACGAGGCAATCATGATGAAAATTATTATTCAGAAATTTGGATTCCGGTAAAGAAAAAATAATTATTATATTTAAGTTATGATAAATTAAATCGTTATCATAACTTTTTCTTATTGATTGACGGATTTTATGATTTCCTTTACAATTAAGATATTGTTTTAAAAAGGAGACAATTTGATGAACAGAGAAAGATTATCATCACGTCTAGGTTTTATTTTATTATCTGCTGGATGTGCGATTGGATTAGGAAATATTTGGCGTTTTCCGTATATGGTTGGAAAATACGGTGGAGGGGCATTTGTATTAGTCTATTTATTTTTCCTGATCATATTAGGTTTACCAATCATTGTAATGGAATACTCAGTTGGACGCGCTTCTCAAAAGAGTATTGCTAAAAGTTTTCATGTTTTAGAAAAGAAAGGACAAAAATGGCACATATTTTCGTATGTCGCAATGGTGGGAAATTATTTGTTAGTAATGTTTTATACGACTATTGCCGGCTGGATGCTAGCCTATTTTGTTAAAATGTTGAATGGTGATTTTATTGGACTAAATCCAAGTGAAGTCAACAATGTTTTTGTCAGTCTTCAAGCAGATCCACAAGCTAGTATTTTTTGGATGATCTTGATTGTTGTGATCGGCTGTGGAATTTGTGCTGTTGGTCTTCAACGAGGTGTTGAAAAAGTAACGAAAGTAATGATGGGATTATTGCTAGGAGTGATGCTCTTATTAGTTGTGAAGTCTTTGAGTTTAGACGGTGCAATAAAAGGAGTTGAATTTTACTTAGTTCCAGATTTTAATTTATTGATGGAAAATGGAATCTTTAATGCTGTTTATGGTGCAATGGGACAAGCATTTTTTTACTTTGAGTATTGGAATGGGGGGAATGGCTATTTTTGGTAGTTATATTGGTAGAGAACATTCTTTAACTGGCGAAGGGTTACGTGTTTTAGCGCTAGATACTTTTGTTGCAACAATGGCAGGATTGATTATTTTTCCAGCTTGTATGTCTTTTGGGGTGGATGCAGGAAGTGGACCGGGATTAGTTTTTGTGACACTGCCAAATATTTTTAATGTTATGGAAAATGGTCAAATTGGGGTACCTTGTTTTTTGTTTTTATGAATTTTGCGGCTCTCTCTACGATTATTGCCGTATTTGAAAATATTGTTTCATTTTCAATGGATCTATTAAATTGGTCAAGGAAGAAAAGTGTCATTTTAAATTTTATTATTATTGTTTTTGGTAGTATTCCTTGTGCAGTTGGATATAGTGTTTTATCCGGATTTCAGCCATTTGGACCGGGGAGTGCAGTTTTAGATTTATTAGACTTTTTAGTTTCTAATGTAATTATGCCATTAGGATCACTTGTATTTTTGTTTTTCTGTACTCGGCGTCTAGGTTGGGGTTGGAAGAAGTTTATGACCGAGGCTAATGCCGGTGAGGGCTTGCATTTTCCTGAAAAAGCCAAATTTTACATTAGTTGGATTCTCCCCCTAATTGTTATTTTTATTTTTCTATTTGGATTATGGGAGAAACTATTCGCATAAAGATAATAATGGGCAACAGTTGCATCTGTTGCTTTTTTGATGTGGTGAAGGTGAGATATTTTTTTGTTAAGACAAATTAATAATTAAATAATCTAATAATATGATAAAATAGTCTTATAGTAATGGCATTAACTTAGGGTTTAGTTTAGATATTGTAGTAGAAATATAAGGAGAGGGACTATGAATGAAAAATTAGAACTATTGATTAATGAAGTAAAAAAGGCTGTATTAGGAAAAGATGATGTTTTAAAAAAAGTAGTTATTGCTCTATTAGCTAATGGACATATTCTACTTGAAGATATTCCTGGGGTCGGGAAAACTAATTTAGCGGTTGCTTTAACAAAGGCAATACAGTTAGATTATCAGCGGGTTCAATTAACCTCTGATGTTTTACCAAGTGATTTATTAGGGTATTCTGTTTATGATTTTGAAACAAAAGAAATGACTTTTAAAAAAGGACCGCTATTTACAAATATCTTTTTGGCTGATGAAATTAATCGGACGTCAAGTAAAACACAATCAGCACTATTGCAGGTTATGGAAGAAGGAATGATTAGTGTTGATGGGTTAACTTATCCAACTGCTAAGCCGTTTATTGTTATTGCAACACAAAATCCGTTTGGAAGTGCTGGAACACAAATGTTACCAGATTCTCAGTTGGATCGTTTTATGATGCGTTTATCATTAGGTTATCCTGATGAAATGAGTGAGAATTGAAATTATAAATCGAAAAAAAAGTGGAAATCCAATTAATTCAATCAACCCGGTTTTATCGCCTCAGGAATTGCTCATGATGCAAGAAGCAGTTACTAAAATTCATTTAGATGAAAGTTTAGTGAAATATATTGTTCAAATCGTTCAACAGACAAGAATTCATGAAAAAATTGAATTAGGGCTTCTCCTCGTGCTTCGATTGCATTAATGAAAGCGGCTCAAGCTAGTGCATATTTAAATGGTCGGGACTATGTTATTGTTGAAGATATTAACGAAAACTTATATGAAACCCTAAATCATCGGATTTTCTTAATGCCAAGTGTTAAAAAGAATCGTGAAAATTTCAAATAATTATGGAAGATATCATGATGAAGATTGCACCAATTGCTATATAAGTTAGTTATGTTTCGCTATCGTCTTGCTTATTTGTTATTAATTGGATTTGGGGTATTTTTCTATATTGCTTTTGTTGGATATTTTTCATATTATTTTCTTTTATTGATTCTGATTTTACCGGTTTTATCACTTTTTTTATTTAGTTATGAGTTTTAAATTTACTAAGCTGGATTTTGCTATTTTGAATCAAAAAGTTATTCAAGATGACTTTGTAAAGATTAAAATAATTAAGGATAATTAGGGCTTGGAGCAATAAAGTTTGTTGTTGAGGATCAAAAGTATTTGATCAAGGGAAATCAAGACGGATTAACTTTAGTATTTAAACATTGTGGGGGAAGAAATTTTATTATTAATACATACTACCAATACGATTGTCTAAATCTATTTTGCATAAAAAAGAGATGCCATTATGAGATACCAATTACTATTTATCCAAAGAGGGTAGAATTAGATTTCAAAGAGTACGCACATCAACTACCACGAGTTGGTGACGAAGTTTATGCTGTGAATCGTAAAGGAGATGATCCTACAGAAATATATGATATTCACAAATATCAAGAGGGGGATCAGTTGAAAAATATTCACTGGAAACTTAGTGCCCGTTATCAAGATATTTTAGTTAAAGATAATGCGATGTTAGTAGGTGAAGTAATTAATCTGTATGTTAGTTTTGATGACAATGATGATCATAATGATTTAGTTTTTGGTTATCTTGATTACCTTTTGTGGTTTTTTATTAAAAACGACAAATTGGCTTTCTATTATCAAATAAGGAAATTAAAAGTATTCAAGAATATGACGAAATGTTTAAATATTTGTTATGGAATAAAGAGTATCAGTCAGATATTTCTAAACATAATTATGAGTTTGTTATTAGCTATAATGGAATCATGAAAGTGGAAGGTGGCCGCTGATGAAGTTATTAATTTATTTATTAGGAATTATTGGTTCAGTAGGCTCGTTAGTTTATTCTTTTAATTTTAGTTCGAACAATCATTTTATTTTTATTTCTTGTATTATAGTAGGTTTGTTAATATATTTGGGATTTAATTATATTCAAGGTAAAAAGAAGTTTGTTATCGGGAGTATTATTGCTGATGGAATCTTATTATTGATTCCTAGTACGATGGATTGTTTAACATACATAACTTCAATTATTATTTATAAGTATCGTGAAGTTTCTGTATATGATTTTAATTTTGAAAGTACGTATATTTTTTATGATGATCCCCAAATTTGTATCTTAGCTTTTTTGCTGATTTTTATCCCATTATTTTTATCAGCTGTAATTGCAATTGATAAACAAAAATATACATTAGCTATTTTGGCTTTATTACCAGGTGTTTTTATTGAATTATTATTTACGATTACACCACCATGGTATTTTCTAGCATGTTATGTTTTATATGTTTTGATTTTATTGATTGGTGCTTTGCAAAAAGGGGCTATATTAAAAATACCAATGATTATCATTAGTGTAGTTGCCATGGCAATAACATATATATCATTTCCAATAAGTACATATCGTCCTTCAAAGTATAGTTTGTTTGATAATGCCAGAACACCAATTTCAACTCCTGGAAATATAAAAGAGGAATACAATGTCAATAGCCAAGGGGATCGTCATTATCGTAACTCATTAGATTTTACAATTGCTGGTGAAGTGACTTTAAATAATTTCAAGATTCGAGGAATTGCTTATGACTTGTATGAAGATGGTAAATGGGGGACTTCTCATAGCCGCGTTGAAACAGAATGGTTTAAAAATAACCTAGAGAAGATTGCAAATATTACAAAGACTTCTCGTCAAGTTATTGAAGTTAATCAAATCAGTGGTTATAGTCAACGTAATTATACACCATACTTTATCATTAATGACGATATGACATATTATGGTGACCACTATGAGGGTAAAAACCCTCAAACATATGAGATGATTATACCTAATGATGATTTTAATGCTCTATTATCAACGATCGATTATAAAGCCAAAGGAGAATTATTAAAGGAAATAGCCGAGCGTAATGGAACACAGGACTACTACGATGAATATTTTGGACAAGGGAATGAAGATGATGAAAAATTAACATCAGTTCCTGAGGAAACAAAATCGATTATTGAGAATTTTTTAAAGCAGCATAATGTTATTGATAATGGTAATATTTTCAATTATATTACACAGTGTACAAATGCTTTAGCGGCTAATACTTCTTATACCTTGAGACCGGGAAATACACCTGATAATGTGGATGTTGTTGATTATTTTTTAAATACTAATAAGAAAGGGTATTGTGTTCACTATGCTTCAACATTAGCATTAATGTTAAGAAGTAGGGGATATCCCGCACGTTTTGTTGTTGGCTATCAAGTGCCGGGAAGTAAGAACAATGCTGGTAATTGATAGTTAGGGATAGTAATGCTCATGCTTGGGTTGAAATTTATGATGAATATTTGGGCTGGATACCAATTGAAGCGACTCCAACAAGTAGTGAAAATCCGAATACACCAACTGATACAATTACTCCTGCACCTAACCAAGGTGATAAAACACCACAGCCAGTGGAGCCAGAAAAACCGAATATTCAACAAATTTCTCAAAATGATAGTTTTCAAATTCCTGTTTATATTTATTATTTAGCAGGAGGGATGATCTTTATCTTTATAGTTTTATTTCAAGCAAGAATTCGTAAAAAACGAATGTTTAAAAGGAGCTGCTAATAGTAATCAAAAAGTCTTGTTATTATTATTAACTATTTAACTAAATTGAAAATTAATT
>ENA-OQLB01001301-OQLB01001301.1-human-gut-metagenome-genome-assembly--contig:-NODE-1301-length-10924-cov-2.319255_pt1 | contig 10924 bp, 16 predicted proteins | sample MGYA00242656_ERZ504813 | MGnify/ENA primary metagenome ERZ504813 (study PRJEB26092, sample SAMD00036388) | human gut metagenome | host: Homo sapiens | study: EMG produced TPA metagenomics assembly of... | reverse complement strand
ACGAGCTGCTTGGCAGGCTGAAGCTCTGTATAATTATCAGATTTATCCATTAAAATCTGTCGAGCGGTGTCGATGTCCTTTTCGGCGACCTTATTTAAATCGTCCCATGCAAAGAGAATGTTGTAGCCGTCGATGAGGAGATACTCAGGCTCGAAGGCCTTTTCCGGCACCTTCCATTCCCCCTTTCCGCTGCTTTCGGCGGCGCGGACGGCGTTTTGCGGCTGCATATCGCGGCGTCGGATAGGACCGTAGGTGCGCTCAAAAATGGCGCGCAGCTCATCGTCGAACACAGGCGGCAGCTGTGCGGCGGCGCGCACGGGAGCTTCGGTTTCGGCAGATTTTGTTCCCGGCTTTTCGGGCTTCCATCCACTTTCGAGGTGCATGTGGGAGGCCGCCTCGCGCCACGGCACAACAAAGCCGGAGCCGTGCGAACAGAAGACGGAATCGCCGGTGTTCTCCAAATCACGCTCGGCATCGTAGCCGATATGCTCGATGACCTCTTCGGCATTATGGCACGGCAAGTAGCCCTTCGGCATACAAATAAGGTTGCCAAGCCCGCGCGTGTACGATGCGACCTCCAAGGTGTAACCCTGCATTTCGGAGACAGGCGCAAAGCCCGTGATGACGGCGTTTTCACCCTCGGTCTGCGGCGGCTCGAACTCCGCGCAAAGGCGCTGCATGTCCGAAATGGCGCGGCCGACCTGCGACTGCGGAACCTCTAATCGGAAATCGTACCACGCTCTAAGACACGCTTTTCGCCTGCAATAAGCCGTGGCGCACAGCGCGATAGGTGGCCTGACGAAAATCGCCGCCCTCGGTGTGCTTTAAATGCGCACGGCCGATGAGAAGCGTGATTTTCATATCCGTGATGGGCGAGCCGGTCAGCACGCCGGGGTAGCTGCGCTCCTCAAGGTGCGTTAAAATGAGATTCTGCCAGTTGCGGTCAAGCACATCCATGCTGCACACGGTGCCGAAACGCATACCGCTGCCGCGCTCGCCGGGCTCTAAGAGCAGGTGCACCTCGGCGTAATGGCGCAGGGGCTCAAAATGCCCCATGCCTTCGACGGGTTCTTCGATCGTCTCGCGGTAGACAATGCTGCCGGTACCGAACGTGACCTCCATTTTAAAGCGCTCTTTTAAGACGCGCTGCAAAACTTCAAGCTGCACCGCGCCCATAATCTGCACGTGAATTTCGTGTAATTGCTCGTTCCACACGACATGAAGCTGGGGGTCTTCTTCCTCCAAAACGCGCAAACAGCGCACGGCGATATGCGGCTCCATGCCGTCCGGCAAGAAGACTGATACGTCAAAAAGCTTTCGAGCACGGGCGCGGGGGTGTCTTCCTCCGCACCGAGTCCCTGCCCGGGATACGTGTGCGTGAGGCCCGTTACGGCGCACACGCCGCCCGCGGTGACTTCTCCGCAAGGCGGAATTTCCCACCGGAATAGATGCGGAGCTGATCGGCTTTTTCTGCCCATACGTTTTCGCCCGCGCCGCCTTTAAGGACCATTTTAACGGGCAAAGCGCCGCCTGTGACCTTCAAATACGTGAGCCGTGCGCCCTGATTATCGTGTGCGATTTTGAAGACCTTCGCGCCGAAAGCCTTAGGGTATTCGGGCATTTCGGTGTACATTTCAAGACCGTTTAGAAGTTCTTTAACGCCGTCTAACTTCAAAGCCGAGCCGAACCAGCACGGAAAAAGCTTGCGATTTTTGATGAGGCGTTTAATCTCGGGACATTCGACTTCGCCCGTTTCGAGGTAATGGGCGAGCGTGTCTTCGTCACAAACGGCGATGTTTTCATCGCGTTCCGCTTCGGGAGATGTGAAATCGATGCAACCGGTGCTGAGCTTTTGCAGCTCGGCTAAGACTTTATCGTGGTCTGCGCCGTCGAGATCCATTTTGTTGATGAAGAGGAACGTGGGGACGTTATAGCGCTCCAAAAGCCGCCACAGCGTACGCGTGTGGCTCTGCACGCCGTCTGTGCCGCTGATGACGAGCACAGCGTAATCGAGCACCTGAAGCGTGCGCTCCATTTCGCTGGAAAAATCGACGTGACCGGGGGTATCGAGCAGCGTAAACGCGGTATGTTCGAGCGGTAAAACGGCCTGCTTGGAGAAAATGGTGATGCCGCGCTCGCGCTCCTGCACGTCGGTATCGAGAAACGCGTCCTGATGATCGACGCGCCCGAGACGGCGGAGCTGCCCACCTTCATACAGCATCGCTTCCGAAAGTGTGGTCTTGCCGGCATCGACATGCGCCAAAAGCCCAAGGCATATTTGGTTTTTCGTTGTGTTTCGCTTCTGCTCGCTCATGAAAAGTGTCTCCCTGTACCGCCGTTAAAATTAAACTTCGATTTAATAAACAGTATACCACTTTTTGAAGATACTGACAATATCTCGCGCGGAAGAGAGTCGAAATTAGGCGGCGCAAACCAAGATTTGCTATTGAAAAAAAGCGCGTTTTTTGCTATACTAAAAACAGATTTTTCGCGGGCAGATACCGAACGCCCGCTTTTTTACTGTATTCGGGGTGTATCGGAAAACAAGTTTACGGCTTTTCAAATGCACCCCTAAAGGGGCTTATTTTAGGACGCATGAGACATATGAATTAAGGAAGGGGAATGACCATGAAGAAAATCGGTTTTGACAGTCAGAAGTATATCGAGCTGCAGTCTGCGCGTATTCGCGAGCGCATTGACCAGTTCGGCGGCAAGCTGTATCTGGAATTCGGCGGCAAGCTGTTTGACGATTTCCACGCTTCACGCGTGCTGCCGGGCTTTGAACCGGACAACAAGATCAAGATGCTTTTGGCGCTGAAAGACCAGGCGGAGATTGTCATTGCGATCAACGCGAACGACATTGAGAAAAACAAGCGCCGCAGCGACCTTGGCATTACGTATGACACGGATGTCATCCGTTTGATTGATATTTTCCGCGGCTTCGGCTTATATGTGGGCAGCATCACGCTGACGCAGTACGCAGACCAGCCTCCGCGGCGATTTTTGAGCAGCGCATGAAGACACTGGGCTGAAGGTCTACCGCCAGTACCGCATTCCGGGGTACCCTCCGACGTGAAGCTCATCGTAAGCGACGAGGGCTACGGCCGCAACGACTACATTGAGACGACGCGCTCCCTTGTTGTGGTTACGGCGCCGGGCCCGGGCAGCGGCAAAATGGCAACCTGCCTTTCGCAGCTTTACCACGAGCACAAGCGCGGCATTAAGGCGGGCTACGCAAGTTTGAGACCTTCCCCATTTGGAACCTTCCCTTAAAGCATCCGGTGAATCTTGCCTATGAAGCGGCGACGGCTGACTGAATGATATGAACATGATCGACCCGTTCCACCTTGAGGCGTACGGTGAGACAACTGTAAACTACAACCGCGACATTGAAATCTACCCCGTGCTGCGCGCGATGTTTGAGCAGATTTACGGCGAGTGCCCGTACGCGAGCCCGACGGACATGGGCGTGAACATGGCGGGTCTGTCCATCATCGACGATGAAGTGTGCCGCGAAGCCTCGAAGCAGGAGATTATTCGCCGCTACTTTAAGACGGCGTGCCTTGTGCGCCAGGGTCTTGCTTCCGAAGCGGAATTACAGAAAATCGAGAACCTGATGCGCCAGCTGAAGTTGGAGCCGGAGAACCGCCCGGTCGTGCTCGCAGCATTGAAGCGCGCGGAAGCGACAGGACAGCCCGCGGCAGCTTTAGAGCTGCCGGACGGCACGATTGTGACGGGGCGCACATCGGAATTGCTGGGTGCTTCCTCTGCGTTGACACTGAACGCTTTGAAGATGCTTGCAGGCATTCCGCACGAGGTGAAGCTCATCTCGCCGACGGTCATTGCGCCTATTCAGACGCTGAAAACCGACTACATGCAGAGCCGAAACCCGCGCTTGCACACCGATGAGATGTTGGTGGCGCTCGCCATCAGCGCGGCGACCGACGAAAACGCGATGCGCGCCATGCAGAAGCTGGACGAGCTGAGCGGCTGTGATTTGCACTCCAGCGTAATCCTCGGCTCGGTAGACGACAGCGTATTCAAACGCCTTGGCATCAACGTGACGTGCGAAGCAACGTATGAGGACAATAACCTCTACCACAAATAATCTTTCTTGTAATATAAAACCGCTCGAAGCCGTAAATGAACCGCACCCCGTCAAGTAGACAAAGAAAAAAATAATGGAAACACAGCGCTGCGGCGCTGTGGCAACCGCGGATTCTGGTTAGCAGTAATAGCTGCCAACTAGAATCTGCGGTTTTGTTTATGCTGCTAAATACTGCTCATGTTTTTCAAAGGGCGTGAGGACACCCAGGCCACGCTGTAGCCGTCCGGTATTGTAGTAAGCAATATAATCCTCAATCATCTTCACTAATTCTTCGCGGCTGGTGAAACGTCTGCCATAGTACCGTTCCCGCTTCAGGATGCCCCAGAAGCCCTCCATAGGACCATTGTCAATGCACTTGCCAACGCGGGACATACTCTGGGTCATGCCTGCTCGTTCCAGCTTTGTGTGGAAGACCCGATTTGTATACTGGAACCCTCTGTCGCTGTGGAACAGCGGATGGACGTCAGGGGTTTCTGCCACAGCCTTGTCAAAGGTTTGAAAAACCAGTGCGTTATCGTTCCTGTCACGAATGACGAAGGACACGATACGTCGGTCAAAGAGATCCAGTATCGCGCTGAGATAAAGTTTGTGAACCTCAAGGCCAATATAGTACTTGAATTCCGTCACATCAGTCAGCCACTTTGCATTCGGCCTATCCGCATAGAACTCCCGCTTCAAAACATTCTCCGCCAGATACTGCGGCTCCGAAGCTTGCCGTGTACAGCCATGGTTGCTGTACTTGATGGTTGATTTAATTCCCTTGGCACGGCAGATCCGCAGGACACGCTTGTCATTCACCGGTATTTCGTAAAAATGCTCCAGTTCATCCCGTATACGACGGTATCCCTCTTCTGGCTTTTGGCTATGAATTTCCTCTACCAGTTCTGCAATATGTTCATTCTCCGTTGTCCGTTGGCTCTTGTGGCCTGACTTCCACTTGTAATATGCCGCCCTGGATACATGAAAGATCCGGCACTCTGCGTCGATAGGATAGCGAGATTCCTCGTGGCAATCTCGAATCGCCCGGTACTGTCGTTCCTGTCTTACTTGTCCCAGCGATCCCCCCTCTCCAATTCCTTCACTTTTTTTAGAAGGTCTCGCTCCATCTTCAACATATAGTTTTCGTGCTCCAGCTGAGCGATTCGGGCTTTCAACTCTTCCTCTGCCGTCCGGGGAGACTGCTGGGCTGTGCGCTGACCACGCCGATCCTCCAAACCGGCTTCGCCCAGCTCGCTGAATCTCTTTACCCATGTGTAAACCTGTTGGTAGCTGACAGCGTATTTCTGTGCGGTCTCTCCGTAATTCTTCCCGTTTTCCAGGCATTCCTTAGCAATCTCCAGCCGCTCATCCTGGCTTGTTTTCCTTGATTTCGTCATGTGGCTCCCCCCGCTTTGAGTCTTGAAGTCTTCATGACAATTATACACCTTGATCCAGTCCCTGAGCTGTTTTTCTGAGCGGATCTTGTATTTTTCGCAGATATTCTGTAAGCTGCCTTTTCCAGATAGATACTCTTTTACTGCTCGATATTTCACTTCCGCTGGATATGGTCGGTTGTGTTCTGATGGAAGGAACGCGCTCGGCCCTTCTGCCTTGTACCGGCTAATCCATCGAATAACTGTTTTATGGTGTACTCCTGCTCGTTGCCCCGCTTCGCATATACTTATCTTTCCTGCCAAACAAGCTTCTACTATCTTTAGCTTTTCTTCTGCACTGTGATTACTTCGTCTGGACATGACAACTCCCCCTATAGAAGACTTTTCTAATTCTTTGTCTTCTACAGGGGGAGCATATCAAAAGCCCGAGCGGTTTTTGTTATAGGAATTTTCGGATTTAAATTGTAAAATATTGGCCGGTAATGATCTTTTGCACAAGATTCGAAATTTTGCGGCTATCCGTAAAATCATCCTGCGAATAGCGTAAACCACCATGCTGATGATCGCGCCGGCAAGAAATGAAATGGCATAATCACGGTCTTCGTGGTCATAAGCGTGGAAAATATTGTCCAAATGCAGGAGATACGCTTCCGATTTTTCGCGAGCCAATGTATCCAGATGATTTTCGACCAGAAGACTGAGGAGTTTTTTCTGCTCCACAAAACACTCCATAATAGAATCACATAGACTGCGAAGGGTGTAAGCGCGCTTTTCCTCAATGAACCGTTTACGGTATTCTTCAAAAAGCTGGTCGAGCCGACGCCCAATGACCTCTTCCTTATTTTCAAACAGCGAGTAAAACGTCTGGCGTGAAACGCCGGCGTGGGCACAAACGGCTTTTATCGTGATTTTTTGAAACGGCTCTTCCTCCATAAGTGCTAAAAGTGCCTCTGTGATGAGGTTCTGCGATTGCAGCGCCGTTGGGTTTTTTCCCTGATACATGGACATTCCCTCCTGTTTCGTCAATATTTTCACTTAACTTGGACAAATGTCAAATTGACAAGTGTCAATGGTTCATATTATAATGACTTTATAAGAGGTTGTCAAGACGAGACTCTCGGCAAAATTGTGAATTTTTTGTGGCGCGAAATTTTTGGGGGAGTGTGTGAAAAACATGGAAGTGCGCGACGCTTTATATACTATTTTCGGGTATCTGCTGGGCAGTATTTTGTTTGCGCGGCTCGGTGGCTGATCTTCAAAAAGACAGACATTATGGCGGAAAGCCGGACAAGAACCCGGGCACAATGAATGCGTTTACATACGGCGGGTTCCGATGCGGCGTGTTTACGTTGTGCGGCGACCTGTTCAAGGGCTTTTTTCCGGTCTTTTTGTACCGCAGCGGAGAACTGCCCGAAAACCCGCTGATGCTCTCTTTTGTGATGGCGCGCCGGTCTTGGGCCATATTTTGCCGTTTTATGACATTAAGCACGGCGGCAAAGGCATTGCGGCAACGTTTGGGTGCTTTTTGGGGCTGCTGCCGCACTGGATCCCTCTGTGCGTTTTGGCGGGCATCTTCATTTTCTTTTCGTGCGTTGTTAAAATTAACCCGAACTATTACCGCACAGTGGCGACGTATATTCTGGCGGCCATTTGCACGGTTTGGCTGGAGCCGAACCACTATATCGTCTTCGGCTTTTTGCTGATTGCGGCTTCAGTGCTCGCGAAGCTCTTTATGAGTGCCGAGGAAAAAGAACACTTTGAGGTGAAACTTGCATGGAAGCACTGATTCTATCCTGCAGCACGGGCGGCGGGCACAACACGGCGGCGCAAGCGGTTTTTGAGGCGCTGACGGAACGCGGGCATCACGCCGTGCGCATGGACCGTACACGCTGGTGAGCGAGGAGCTTGCGAATAAAGTCGGGCAGACCTATATAAAGTTGGTACAGAAAAACCCGAAGCTGTTTGGCGCGGTCTATGACCTCGGTAACGCGTACCGTAAGCTGCCGGGACGTTCGCCGGTGTACCACATCAACGGCAAAATGGCGCCGTACATGCAGAAATACCTTGCGGAACACCTAACGGACGTGATCGTCTGCACGCATTTATACCCGGCGGAGATTTTGACGCACATGCGGCTAAACGGCATGGAACGCCGCCGTTTGTGTTTATTGCGACGGACTACACTTGCGTTCCGTTTACGGAGGAATCGGACTGCGACTTGTACGTGACGCCCTCCCCGCTTTTGAGCAGCGATTTCACCGGGCGAGGCATTCCTGCGGAAAAATTGCGGCCGCTGGGCATCCCGGTGCGGCTGGATTTTTCCGATGATACCATCACGAAAGACAGAGCGCGGGAAGCGCTTAACTTGCCGAAAGACAGGCGCACGCTGCTGCTTTCCGGCGGGAGCATGGGCGCGGGGTCAATTATAAATGCCGTGCGGGCACTGCTGCCGTATTTGGAGCAAAATGCAAACTGCGACCTCAACGTTTTGTGCGGCAGTAACGAGGCGCTGTTTGACAGCGTGGAGGCTGAATTTACAAAAAATGGGCAAATCACGCCGATGCACAGCACGAACAAAATGGCACTGTATTTAAAGGCAAGCGATGTGTTTATCTCGAAGCCGGGCGGACTTTCATCTACGGAGAGCGCCGCGGCGGGCGTGCCGCTTGTGCACATTTCGCCGATACCGGGGTGCGAAAGCCGCAACGCGGAGTTTTTTGCCAAGGAGGGTATCGCCATAAAGGTGGAAAACACAGAAACAGAGCTTTTGTCGGCGGTAGAAAGGCTTTCGGAGCCGGGAAATGCAGAAGAAATGCGCAAACGGCAGAGAGCAGTTATCAATCAGAATGCAGCCATGGATATTTGCAAGCTGTTGGAAACGGTAGCACAGTGATGACGCAAAACGTGGGTTAAAAGTTTTTGATCGACCTTTTTTTCAAAAAAGGTCGCGGATTCTTAGGCTGAGCCCTAAGCCGAACTCCGCAGAGTTCGGAATACTTTTGCCTAACTCAAAACTAGGAAGGTTGATTTGAATGTCCGGGGGACATTCAAATCGTAGGGAACCCAGTTGCATGGGTTCCCTGAAAGAGCGGCTTTGCGCCGCTCTTTTTATATACACAGTTTTTCTAAGTGAAAGGTACCGTGAAGTTCATTAGCACGCTGTATCACTTCCTTTCCCTCTGTCAGAGGGAGCCGACATAAAAAGAGCCACTGTGATTACTCGCAGTGGCTCTTAAACACCTTAACTTTAAATTTAGAAACGATCGCGCTTGACGTAAGACGTATGCAGCAGCTCGTGTGCCTTATGGCAGCCGGGCTCGCCGCCCATCCATTCGTAGCACTCCTTGACGACGGGGTTCAGGTGGCTCTTTCTGAGCGTCTTGGCCGCGTCTCATCGTAGAGGGCTTTTGCACGCAGGGCCTTAATGTCCGTGAAGCTGCGAACCGTAGACGGCTGAATCGGCTGGCCGCCGCCGTTTACGCAACCGCCCGGGCAGCACATGACTTCCACAATGTGGTAGTCGGCTTCGCCGCTTTCGATCTTCTTGAGCAGCTCGTTTGCGTTATTCAGACCGCTGACGACAGCAACCTTGACATCCATGCCGGCAACCTTGTAAACAGCTTCCTTGAAGCCTTCGTGCCGCGAATCTCTTTGTACTCGATGTTATCGTGGTCGACGCCCTCAAGCACATCGCTGCGGTACGGAGCGCTGCTTCCAGAACGCCGCCCGTCGCGCCGAAGATCGTAGCTGCGCCGGTGGAAACGCCCATAACCGGGTCAAAATCCTCTTCCGGCAGTCTTGCGAAGTTGAGCTGTGCCATCTTGATCATGCGGGCAAGCTCGCGGGTGGTAATGGAGATATCAACGTCCGGCACACCGGCTGCGTCTTCGTCGTCACGGTTGATCTCGAATTTCTTCGCGACGCACGGCATGACGGAAACAGAAACGATGTTGTTCGGATCGATGCCTTCTCTTTCCGCAAACCACGTTTTGATGAGCGCACCGGTCATCTGCTGCGGGGACTTGCAGGTGGAGAGGTTTTCTGTGAGGCTCGGGAAGTAGTGCTCGCAGAACTTGACCCAGCCCGGAGAGCAGGAGGTGATGATCGGCAGCTTGCCGCCGTTCTTCACGCGGTCAATGAACTCGTTTGCTTCTTCCATGATGGTCATATCGGCACCGAAATCGGTATCGTAGACTTATCGAAGCCAAGGCGGCGCAGGGCTGCGACCATCTTGCCTTCTACGTTCGTGCCGATCGGCATACCGAACTCTTCGCCGAGCGCTGCGCGCACAGCCGGAGCCGTCTGCACGACAACGACCTTTTCCGGATCGTTGATGGCATCGATGACCTGCTGGGTATTGTCCTTTTCGGTAAGGGCACCTGTCGGGCAGGCTACGATACACTGACCGCAGGAAACGCAGGCCACTTCGCTGAGCGGCATCTCAAATGCGCAGCCGATCTCGGTATCGAAACCGCGGTTGTTCGCGCCGATGACGGCGACGTGCTGCTGCTGGCAGGCTGCCACGCAGCGGCGGCACAGGATGCACTTTGCATTATCTCTTTCGAGGTACAGGGTGCTGTAATCCTTTTTGCCGGCGGGAACGGCGCCTTCGTAGCGGTTCTCGCTGTCGATGCCCATATCGTTGCAGAGCTTCTGCAGCTCGCAGGTGCCGCTTCTCTTGCAGGAGAGACATTTGCGGTCATGCACGGAGAGCAAGAGCTCCAGTGTCATTTTTCTGGATTTCTGAACCTTCGGCGTATTGGTGAAGACCTCCATGCCCTCGTTTACCGGGTACACGCAGGCGGCGACAAGCGATCTTGCGCCTTAACTTCGACCATGCACATACGGCATGCGCCGATCTGGTTGACGTCCTTCAAGAAGCAAAGGGTGGGAATGTCGATTCCGGCTTCTCTTGCGGCTTCGAGGATCGTGCTGCCGGCAGCGACCTCGTAGGACATGCCGTTGATCTTAATATTTACCATATCCATGCTATTCTCAACTTCCTTCCTTACTTCTTTTCGATGGCGCCGAACTTGCACTTTTCACGGCAGACGCCGCACTTGATGCACTTCTGCGTATCGATGACATGCGGCTCACGGACGGTGCCGGAGATGGCGCGACCGGGCAATTGCGTGCGCAGAGCGTGCAGCCCTTGCACTTGTCCGCATCGATGACGTAATTCGTGAGGGCCTTGCAGGCGCCTGCCGGGCAGCGATGCTCGGTGACGTGCGCAATGTACTCATCACGGTAATACTTGAGTGTGGAAAGAACCGGGTTCGGCGCTGTCTGGCCGAGACCGCAGAGGGAATTTTCCTTAATGTAGTAGCAGAGCTCTTCGAGCTTATCAATGTCTTCGAGTGTGCCCTTGCCGCTTGTAATCTTGTTGAGGATTTCAAGAAGGACGCTTCGTGCCGACACGGCACGGGGTGCACTTGCCGCAGGA
>ENA-OQLB01001300-OQLB01001300.1-human-gut-metagenome-genome-assembly--contig:-NODE-1300-length-10965-cov-1.368887_pt1 | contig 10965 bp, 15 predicted proteins | sample MGYA00242656_ERZ504813 | MGnify/ENA primary metagenome ERZ504813 (study PRJEB26092, sample SAMD00036388) | human gut metagenome | host: Homo sapiens | study: EMG produced TPA metagenomics assembly of... | reverse complement strand
GGAAAGAGATAATGAAAATCATGCCCATGATTCAATTGGATGTTGTTGTAGTGATAAAGTACATCAAGAAATAAGCAGCCGTTTTACGATTGCTAATGAGAAAGTAGAGCGAATGATTGACTTTTATAAACGAAAGATTACTGATGCAATGCCTAAAGATATTGCGCTTGATAAACTAACGGTCTTTAATTTACTCCCTTATCCAAGAAATCGAGTGGTTCGCAGTGAAGTTATCACGAGAATGAAAAGTTTTAAAATTGTTACTAGTGAGGGTCATGAAATAGATTATCAAGTTATTAATAAAGAAATCATTGATGCTGGGTTAATTGATCGTCAGATTGTTCATTATGGGAATTATGATCCATTTATAAAATATACAATTGAATTTAAAGATAATTTTCCTGCGATGGGGTATCAGGCTTATTTAATTCAAGAAGCAGTAGAGCCAAAAGAAATTTTATTAGATAAAGTGGACTTTCTGGAAAATGAATACTATCAGATTAAAATTAATAGTAATGGAACTTTAAAAATATATGATTTAGTTAATGATCATACTTATGATTCCGTTTATTGATTGAAGATGGTAGTGATGAGGGTGATGGTTATGATTATTCACCATTATTGGAAGATTATATCATAACTTCTAAAGATGCTAAGGCAGATTATCAAATCAATAGATCCAGGTATTCTACTACAGCTCATATAATTGTCGAAATGAAAGTACCAAAAGATTTAACAAGTCGTAAACAAAAGAAATGTGATACAAGTTTAAAAATTGAATTTCAAATAGAATTAAAACAAGGGGAACGAAATCTTGACATTACAACTAATATTGATAATACAGCTAAAGATCATCGACTTAGAGTACTTCTTCCAACTGATATTTGGGCTCAGGCCTCAGTTAGTGATAATCAGTTTGGGATAATTGAACGCCCAGTAAAAGATATGGCGATAGAATCATGCAAGAAGATAATTGGAGCGAGCGGCCAGATAGTATTTATCCAATGCTTAGTTACGTTGCAATCAAGGGTTGTCCATTAGCTTTACTCACTAATTCAGTTAGAGAATATGAAGTAATTGGGGATAATTATAATACCCTGGCAATTACGTTATTTCGATCAGTTGGCTATTTAGGTAAAGAAGAATTAGTTCGGCGTCCGGGACGACCATCAGGAATTAAGATGCGTACACCAGATTCACAATTATTAAAACCATTAGAGTTAGATTTGCACTTGTTATTGAAAATGATCACGCTAAATTATCACGTTTAGCTAAAGATTATTTAACGCCATTAATTAGTTATAATAAAATGCCGTACAATGCGATGAAGTTAAATGAGGTTGATTTTAACACTCCATATACTTTCTCTCTGCTTCATGAAAATAATGAACTTACTACACTAAGTGTTTTAAAAAAGGCAGAATCTTCAAATAAATTAATTTATCGAACTTTTAATACTAATAATAAAGAGGTTTTAATTTCTTTAAATCATGATCTTAAAGATTTGTTGATTTAAAAGAAGAGATAGTTAAGACTAATAATAAACTAAAAAAGAATCAAGTAAAGTCATTTATTTTAGATGATTAAATAAAACCGTAGTCCAAATGACTACGGTTTTGACAGTTACCTAAAGGTGCCTACTATTAAAAGACTAGATAATCAATATAATGATATATAAGGAGGAATAAGCAATGTTAGGTGAAGAAAAGTTAATTAATTTTACGAAAACAAACTATCAAAAGAAAATTACTAAAGTTAATGAACGGGTATATCATTTTTTGGGCTATGGACATAGTAATGCAATTGCGATTATTGGGGAAACTTCAATTATATTAATTGATACTCTTGATTCTGATTATCGTGCAAAAGTGATGAAAGATGAACTAGCGAAAATTAGTGATAAACCGGTTAAAACAATTATTTATACTCATGGACATCCTGATCATTTAGGAGGAGCAGGTACTTTTCGGGATACAGTTGTAGAAGTAATAGCATTTAAACCTCGAAAACCAATTTTAAAATACTACGATAGAATTAGTAAACTACTAAATCAACGAGGGATTTATCAGCATGGTTATGGATTAACAGATCAGGAAGCGATTAGTCAAGGAATTGGAATCCGTGAAGGAAAAGAAATTAAAGAAGGAAAATATGATTTTATAAAACCGACGACATATTATGAGCAAAAAGTGGTTGAACGAGTAATTGATGGAATTAAATTAAAGATGGTTAGTGCTGTAGGTGAAGCAGATGATGAAATCTATGTTTGGTTAGAAGATGATCAGATAATGTGTTGTGGAGATAATTATTATGGATGCTGGCCTAATCTTTATGCAATAAGAGGAACCATGTATCGCGATGTTGCAACATGGATTGATACTTTAAATGAGATTTTAAATTATCCAGCTGTTGCATTATTACCAGGACATACACGAGTTTTATGGCAAAATGAGATTAAAGCAATAGTGGGAACTTTTAGGGATGCCATCGAGGATATTTTATTTAAAACATTAGATTGTATGAATCAGGGAATGTCTTTGGAAGAAACTGTTAAAAAATGTTAAATTAGCACCAATATATCAGGATAAAGAATATTTAGGTGAGTATTATGGTACTGTAGAATGGTCAGTGAAAAGTATTTATAATGGTTATGTAGGATGGTTGATGGGGATCCTGTGAAGTTATTGCCACATCCAACTGAGGCTTATAATCAGGCGGTACTTGCTTTAATTGGTGATAATGATAAACTAATATTAGCTATTAAAAATTATATGGCACAAGAAGATTATCAAATGGCATTGCAATTAATTGAGTTATTGATGGTGCAAGATAATTCATTACAAATTATAGAACTGAAAAAACAAGCCTTATTGATGCGGGCTAAACAAGTGACATCTGCTAATGCTCGTCATTATTTAATTGCATGTGCTAAATCATTATAAAGTAAGGAGAGAATATGACAAAAAAGATTTTGGTAACTGGAGGAACAGTTTTTGTAAGTAAATTTGTTGCAACTTATTTTAAAAATCATGATTATGATGTTTATGTTTTGAATCGTGGAAATCGAAAACAGATTGAAGGAGTAAAATTAATTAAAGGTGATCGACATCATTTAGGAAATTTGTTAAAGGGATATGATTTTGATGTGGTTTTTGATGTTACTGCTTATACTAAACAAGATGTCAAAGATTTGTTAGAAGGTCTAAATGGGGTCAAAGATTATATTTTGATTAGTTCCAGTGCTGTTTATCCGGAAAGTTTATCACAACCGTTCAAAGAGGAGCAGAAGGTTGGAAGAAATTCTATCTGGGGAGATTATGGAAGTAATAAAATTGAAGCTGAAAACTATTTACTAAGTCATATTCCTCAAGCATATATTTTAAGGCCACCATATTTATATGGACCAATGCAAAATGTTTATCGCGAACCTTTTGTGTTTGAATGTGCATTAAAGAAAACGTTCTTTCTATCTACCTAATGATGGTAAAATGTTATTACAGTTTTTTCATGTTGAAGATCTATGCAAGTTAATGGAAACCATTATTAAAAAGCACCCTCATGATCATATCATGAATGTTGGAAATAGCGAAATTGTTGATATAAATAAATTTGTTGAGTTATGTTATCAAGTTGTAGGAGTACCGCTAAATAAAGTATATGTAACTAAGCATGATAATCAACGTGATTATTTTAGTTTTCATAACTATAATTATGTTCTTGATGTAACTAAGCAAAATCAGCTGTTGCCAAGTCAAAAAAGTCTTTTCGAAGGATTAGAGGAATCATATCAGTGGTACCTTGATCATCCAGATGAAGTTGTTAAGAAAAATTATATAGAGTTTATTGATCAAGAGCTTATTTAAAATAATCTTAAATTTTATATCTAGGAGAATAATGTAGTATGTGGATTATCTTTGGAAGCTTGAGTATTATCTGTACTTTGATGAGCTGTCTGTCTATATTTAAAAGTCAAGAGAAGCTGAGGGCTTATTGGTTTTCGATTTTAGGACTTGTTTTTACCGTGCTTACTCTTTTAGCAGGGTATCAATTAGTAAGTAATTGGGTAAAGCATGAAGATTGGTCAGCATTATTGGATGTAGTACCGTCAATGTTTACAATTCTTACAATATATGTAATTACGATGTTGACTGCAAATATTATTGCACTTATATTAATAAGAGGTAAATCAAAAAATACAAATGATAACTTAATGAAAAAAAGATAGTTATTAATTAAATAACTATCTTTTTTACGTGATTATAGTAAAATAAAGTAAATAATAACTATTTATATATTGAAAGAAATAATGATAAATCATTTTAACAAATGTTGGAATTGAAAAGATTATGAAAAAATATATTAAACGTGTAGTTGCTATGGGTGTTTAAAAAATTTATAATGCAGTATATTTATTTAAAGGATTTCTTTGAGTAATAAAGGAGGAGCTAATGGAAATAAAAAGAGTATTTGAACGAGACGAACAGTTAATTAGTTCACTTGTTACGGTTTGGGAAAGTTCGATTAGAGCAACTCATGATTTTTTTAGTGAAACTAATATTCGAGAAATAAAAAAGTATGTTTTTCAAGCAATTGAAGAAATTCCAATTTTAGTAGTTGCTGTTGATAATAAAGAAACATTGGCTTTTATGGGGATTGCTGAGGATAAATTAGAGATGTTATTTATTACAGCACAACGTCGAGGACAAGGTATTGGTAGGAATTTATTAGAGATAGGAATAAATGATTATGAGATCACTGAAGTCTGTGTAAATGAGCAAAATCCTCAAGCTCTAGCTTTTTATGAATATATGGGGTTTACTATTTATCGGCGAAGTGAATTAGATGAACAAGGGAATCCATTTCCAATTTTGTTCTTACATCGTCAATAAGAATTATAAATAGATATTTAGAAAGGACAAATTATGAAGTTGTTGTCATTAACTGAAAAGATAAAGCTAACTAAACAGCAAGAACTTGAATTTATTGATGTTCTCGAAGATGATATTAAGAAGTATTTTAGGATCCCGATATTTTTTATTATGTTATTTCAAATCTATAATATGGTCTATGTAAGTGTATATACGGATTTTACCTATTATACCAAGTCAAGTAAGATTTATATGCTTTTATACACACTCATGTTTATCATCTGTGTCTTAGGGTTGATTTTATTGCATAAAAAAGAATGTTAAAAAAGGGTTTATTGTTGAAAGTTCAAAATTACTATATTGTTTTTTTTAATCATGTGGTCGCTAGCAGTAACGATATATGATAATCGTGTTTCTAATAACATTAGTGTGCATATTATTACAATGTTGAGTATTGCTATTTCTTGTTTATTTACCGCCAAAATTATTTGTTCCTCTGTATTTGTTCTCTGATATTATTTTGATTACTGGAATTGAATTAGTGAAACATGGTGAACCATTGGGGAGTCATTATAGTATTTATGTTAATAGTACCTGGTTAACGATTATGGCTCTATTTGTTGGATATTATCATTATCAATCAATGCGACAAACTTTTTTAAATCAGAGTATTATTCTAGAAAAAAATAGGATGATTGAAGAAAAAAGTGCGGAATTAGATTTTATTGCCCATCATGATTCCTTTAACGGGGCTTCAAAATCGACGTTATTTAGCTAATTGTTTAAATTAATATTTATTTAGAGAGTCGCGATAGTCAGCTTTAAAACAGGTGTTTTTATAATTTGATAATCGATGATTTAAATCTTTATAATGATACTTTTGGGCACATTAAAGGTGATGAATGTCTAAAGAGAGTTTCTAATGCTTTAAATTTATGTTTGAGTGAAGGGTTTTTGATTCGTTATGGTGGAGAAGAATTTGTTTATTTATTAAAAAATACAGATTTAGAAGAAATGCAAAGAATTGGTACAGAACTTTGTCATACTGTTGAACGTCTGCATTTATTAATGCCAAATACTTCAAGTCGTGAATATTTAACTGTAAGTATTGGTGGGGCAATAGGTGTTTTAAATGGAGAAGAAAGTTGGCAAGCAGTTTTAGAGCAGGCGGATCAAGCCTTATATAAAGCTAAAAATACTAATAAAAATAAATGTATATGTGCAGTCGAGTAATATATTTTATAGTTGGGTTATAGATTTGTTTATTAAAAATAGTTTTATGATTGGATAGGAGGTTTGAAAGAGACCTCTTTTTTTATTTAGTGATATTTTAAATTAATAACATTAAGTTTTATTGACTTATAGTTAACTCTAAGATTTATACTATGTTTAAAGATAAATAAGGTGAGATGGAAATTTTAATTATTTAAAAAACCATATTTAACTTTTTTATTCTTATCGATACAAGTGCATAATTTATAGTGCACTGTTAATCAGATAAAGATTTTTAGTATATAAACTAAATATATTTAAATAGTAAAAGATTATGATTGAATCTTGAATTTAAAAATCAAATTATTAAAACAAGATTATTGAGACTAAAAATATATGGCTAGAATAGGGGGAAAAATAATGGAATATATAACTTTAAATAATGGTGTAAAAATGCCCATGGCAGGATTTGGAGTTTTCCAAATCAAGGATAAAGAAGAATGTGTAAGGGTTGTCCTGGAGGCAATTGAAACTGGGTATCGTTTAATTGATACAGCACAGTCTTATGGTAATGAAGAAGCTGTAGGAGAAGCAATCTTAAAAACTAATGTACCTCGAGAAGAGTTATTTGTTACAACAAAAGTCTGGATTACAAACTATGGCTATGAAAAGCTAAGGCATCGGTGGAGGAATCTTTAGAAAAGATGAAACTCGATTATATTGACCTAGTATTATTGCATCAGCTTTTAAAGATTATCATGTGCTTATCGGGCTTTAGTTGATTTATACAAAGAAGGAAAAATTAAAGCGGTTGGTGTATCTAATTTTTATCCGGACCGTTTAGTAGATTTATGTTTAGATACAGATGTTGTTCCTGCAGTGAATCAGGTGGAAGTAAATCTATTTCATCAACAGAATCAAGCATTAGAATATAATCAAAAATATGGTGTTCAATTAGAAGCATGGGCACCGTTTGCAGAGGGGAAGAAGGGAATCTTCACTAATGAAACATTAATGGGAATTGGTGAAAAATATAACAAATCAGTAGGTCAAGTAATTTTAAGATGGTTAGTCCAAAGAGGAATTGTGCCATTAGCTAAAACGGTGAGAAAAGAAAGAATGTTAGAAAATATTGATATTTTTGATTTTCAATTAAGTGAAGAAGATATGAAAACTATTACAAATATGAATAAAGATACGAGTTCATTTTTCTCTCACTATGATCCAGCAACTGTTGAGATGATCTGTGGTTTAAAAAGATAAATTATTAAAGCAAGATGAAAGCTAGATAGCTTTATAGTGAACTAGTCAGAATCTACAATATACTAGGAGTAAAATATTAATGAGAATAATTGAATTGAGTAATGGTGTGAAGATGCCGATCATTGGTTTTGGAACAATTGGACAGTTTGGTAAACAAGTAGAAGATAATGTTTCTTTTGCTTTACAAAATGGGTATCGTTTGATCGATACAGCTAATCGCTATACTAATGAAAAAAGTGTAAGGTAGAGGTATTAGTAAAAGTGGATTGGATAGAAAAGAAATTTTTATTGAGACAAAATTAGCTCCGACGTTTTATGAAAAAAGTAATGCTGTTGAGCAAACATTAGAACGGTTGAGAGTTGAATATATTGATCTGATGCTGTTGCATCACCCTTTAAATAATTATATTGCGGGTTATCAAATGATGGAAAAAGCTTATAAGGAGGGGAAAATCAAAGCACTAGGGTTATCTAATTTTAAGGTTGAACAAATTCAAGAAATTTTGGATATTTGTGAAATTAAACCAGTAGTAATGCAAATTGAATGTCATCCTTATTATCCGGCTGAAAAGGTAAAAGATTTTTGTTTTGAAAATGGGATTATTCTACAATCATGGTATCCTTTAGGGCATGGTAGTAATGAATTGTTAAATGAACCGTTATTTAAAGCATTAGCAATTAAATATCATAAGACAACGTCTCAAATTATTTTGAAATGGCACACGCAAATGGGGTTTAGTGCAGTACCGGGAAGTAGAAGTGCTAATCACATTTTAGAAAATATCGAGTTATTTGATTTTGTACTAACAAATGAAGAAATGTATGAAATAGCAAAACTAAATAAACATTGTCCATTTTATCAAATAACTGAAAAATCACAGCATATACTGGCAACAACAATTCCAGATGTTGACGGTGAGGAATAATAAGGGGGATAAGATTATGGAATATATTATTTTAAATAATCAAATAGAAATGCCAATTTTAGGTTTAGGGGTATTTCAAGTACCGGATAAAAAAGAATGTCAAGAAACTGTATTTCAAGCAATTAAAGCGGGGTATCGATTAATTGATACAGCAGCTTCTTATATGAATGAAGATGCTGTAGGAAATGCTGTTAAGCAAGCTATTGAAGCGGGAATCTGTACGAGAGAAGAGCTGTTTATTACATCAAAATTATGGGTGCAAGATATGCGAACATATGAAACAGCAAAACAGGGAATTGAAAATTCATTGAAAAAAAGTGGATTGGAATATTTTGATTTATATTTACTTCATCAAGCAATGGGAGATTACTTTGCTGCATGGCGGGCTATGGAAGATGCATATCATAAAGGAAAGTTAAGAGCTATAGGTGTTTCTAATTTCTATCCAAATATATTAACGAATTTTTGTGAAATTGTAGAAATTAAGCCAATGGTTAACCAGATAGAACTGCATCCATATTTTACTCAGGAGCAAGCAATAGAGACAATGAAATATTATGATGTTGTTCCTGAAGCATGGGCACCATTAGGAGGCGGTAGATATAATCCTTTTGAAGATGAGATGTTAAAAGGAATTGCTGAAAAATATCATAAGACAGTGGGTCAAGTATTACTTCGGTGGAATATTCAAAGAGATGTTGTTGTAATCCCTAAATCAATCATATAGAGAGAATTATTGAAAATATTAATGTATTTGATTTTGAGTTGAATAAGGATGAGATGAAAAAAATTTCATCCTTAGATATGGGATATAGTGGTTCACGGGCTAAACACTTTGAACCTGATTTTGTAAGAATGGTTGTTCATAGGAAAATCCATGAATAAAAAATAGATTATTAAAGGAAGTGAAAAAATGAGTATATTATTTATTAACGGAAGTCCTAATAAAAATGGTAATACGGTTGCTTTAAGTGAGCAATTTCTAAAGGGTAAAAATTATCAGACATTGCATTTAGTAGATTATAAGATTTATAGTTATGGTCAGCATTTTACAGATGATCAATTTGATGAAGTTGTTTTAGCGATGAGTAAAGCTGATACAATTGTAATTGGCTCACCGCTTTATTGGCATAGTATGTCTGGAGCTGTTCGTAATCTATTAGACCGGTTTTATCAACATGTTGATGAAAGTTTATTAAAGGGTAAAAACATGTATTTTATCTTCCAAGGTTATGCTCCAACGAAACAACAATTGGAAGCAGGGGAATATACAATGCAGCGTTTTGCAAATTTATATGGAATGAATTATCGTGGGATGATTACTGAATAAGAAAGGATAATGCTATGATGATAAAAAGACAGTTAGGGAAAACGAAATATGTATGTCAGTCCGATAGGATTAGGCTGTATGGGATTTTCTCATGCTTATGGCTTAGCTGAAGATAAAGAGAGAGCAATTCAAACTATTAAGCAGGCTTATAAAATGGGTTATAATTTTTTTGATACGGCTGAATGTTATACTGGTGAGAATACTGATGGAACTATTTCTTATAATGAAGAGCTTGTAGGTGAAGCATTAAAGGAGGTAAGAGAACAGGTTGTTATTGCAACTAAATTTGGAGTTGAACATAAAGGGGATCATTTAGAATTAGATTCCTCACCAGAAAAAATATATGCATCGATAGAAGGATCATTAAAGAAATTACAGACTGATTATATTGATTTATATTATCAACATAGGATAGATCCTAAAGTTGAACCTGAAGTAGTGGCTGGAGTTATGAAGGAATTGATTGCAGCGGGTAAAATTAAAGCATGGGGAATTTCGGAGACAACAGAAGAATATTTAAGAAGAGCACATGCTGTTTGCCCGGTTACAGCTATTCAAAATAGATATTCAATGATGGCTAGATGGTATGAAGATTTATTCGTTGTTTGTAAAGAGTTAGGAATAACTTATGTAGCTTTTTCTCCAATGGCTAATGGATTACTTTCAGGGAAATTTACACCAGATTCTACCTTTGAAAAAGGGGATTTTAGAAATAATATGCCTCAATATCAAAAAGAAGGGTATGAAAAAGCAAAAAAATTATTGAATTTGTTAAAAGTATTATCAGAAAAGAAAAATTGTACTATGGCTCAACTTTCAATAGCATGGATGCTAAGAAAAAAGGATTTTATTGTGCCTATCCCGGGAAGCAGAAAATTAGAACGTTTAGAAGAAAATTTTAGAGCAGGGGAAATTGAAGTTACAATTGATGAATCAAAGAAATTGATGCTTTATTAGATACAATTGATTTTGATGTCTTCGGCGGACATTAAAAATGAATATAAGTGAAAATACTACTATTCAAGAAGTATTAGAACACTTCCAGCCTTTAAAACATGGGGAAGGTTACTATTTCCAATCAATAGACCGATAGCTCTAAATATGACGATTAAAGAATTAAGTTCGTCTAAAATTTATTTATGGTATAATTATATAGATGTGAATAAGACAATTGAGATTATAAATACACTCAAATCACGATGCTCAAAATCATTCAATATTTTATAACATTTATTCTAAAGAAGAATTATTAAATGATGCTTCAAAAAGAGATGTAGGATTGTTCTTTTTTAAAGGAAGTAAAGATGCGCCTTTTGCAATATGCAATGCTGGTGGTGGTTTTGTATATGTAGGAGCAATGCATGAT
>ENA-OQLB01001298-OQLB01001298.1-human-gut-metagenome-genome-assembly--contig:-NODE-1298-length-10979-cov-2.154442_pt1 | contig 10979 bp, 15 predicted proteins | sample MGYA00242656_ERZ504813 | MGnify/ENA primary metagenome ERZ504813 (study PRJEB26092, sample SAMD00036388) | human gut metagenome | host: Homo sapiens | study: EMG produced TPA metagenomics assembly of... | reverse complement strand
CTGCAGACCCGCCCCGGGCTGGCGGCGGGCATGATTTTGTTTTTGGTGCTGCTGAAATTTCTGGGCGGGTTTGTCTGGTGCGTGGACTTCGGCGCGATGGATGCCGACCTGCAGCCCATGATGCGTCAGCTGCTTGCCGACTGTGCTATTCATGAAGGGACCCGCCTGACAAAGCCGCTGCTGCAGGCGGCACAGGCGGAGGCTTTGCGCCGCAGTGAGACCTTCGGCTGGATCAGTCTGAATTTTATCGGCGGCTGCCTTTCTATCGAAAGCACCCCCGCCCAGACCCGCACTGTCCGGGAACCACCGCCCACGGCGGGGGTTGTATGCGAGGGCGGATGGCGTGATTTTGGCGGTAGAGATCGAGAGCGGCTTTGCTGCGGTGGAGCCGGGGCAGACAGTGACGGCGGGTCAACCGCTGGCCGCCGCAGAAAAGCTGGACCGCAAGGGAAATGCGGTGATACAAGGCGCGCAGGGGCGCATTGTGGCGCGGGTGCAGCGGCAGTACACGGCCAGTCGGCCGCTGACGGTCAGGACTTCTGCCTATACGGGCCGCAGCACAGAGCGGACAACGCTGTATCTGCCGGCTATACCCGCACGGAGGAAACCGGCACGCCGCTGCGCAGCGCAGAAACGCAGACAGAATGGCAGCCCCTGCGTCTGGGACGCTTGGCACTGCCCGGCTGCCTTTGCCGCGTGACAAGCCGGGAGCGGGCTGTGCAGACGCTGATCTACCCGGAGAGGACCGCTGCCGCGCTGGCGCTGCGCGATTGCCGGGCGCAGCTTCTGCAGGAGTTTCCTGATGCCGAGATAGAGGCGGAGCAGCGCGAAATTTCCGCGCAAAACCAGACGGTGCAGGCCTGTGTGACCTACATTTTTACGGCGGACATTGCCGCGCGGCAATGATTTAACATTTTTTGCGTAGTGTGACGAAATCGCCGGTAAAATTTTGTGCAATATTCACAGTTTCTTTTGCAGAAAACTGTGATATAATCTAAATGTATAGCTGTGGCATTACCGCGTTGGTGTATAGAGGGATGCGGCAATGCCCGATGATCGGGAGGATATAAATTTGGCAGAACGATCTCTTGAGCTGGACAGCATTGAGCTGGCAGCGGCCATCTTCGGCAGCGGGGACCAGAACATCCATCTGCTGGAAAAGGAATTCCGCGTCACAGCAGTCTGCCGCGGCTCGGTGCTGCGCTTTACGGGGGAGCAGTGTGATGTGGACGCCGCCGCCCGCGCTGTGGACGGCATGGTGACCCTGATGGAGAACCACACCCCGCTTGAGGAGCAGACTGTGCGGTACTGCATCAGTCTGGCCCACGGCGGGGAGGAAAAGCGTCTGCGGGAGCTGACGGATGATTTCGTTGCCGTCACAGCCAAGGGACGCCCCATTCACCCCAAAACGCTGGGGCAGAAGGAATATCTGGCCGCCATCCGCAAAAATGCCATCACCTTCGGCGTGGGGCCTGCCGGCACCGGCAAGACCTATCTGGCCGTGGCCATGGCGGTCAAGGCGTTCAAGTCCAAGGATGTCAGCCGTATCATCCTGACCCGCCCGGCGGTAGAAGCCGGGGAGAAGCTGGGCTTCCTGCCCGGCGACCTGCAAAATAAGGTGGACCCCTATCTGCGTCCGCTCTATGACGGTCTGTTCGACCTGCTGGGTGCAGAAACCTTTCAAAAGCTGTTTGAAAAGCAGGTCATTGAGGTCGCACCGCTGGCTTATATGCGCGGGCGCACGCTGGACGATGCCTTCATCATTCTGGACGAGGCGCAGAACACAACGCCCGAGCAGATGAAGATGTTCCTGACCCGCATGGGTGTCGGCAGCAAGGTCGTTGTCACCGGTGATGTGACCCAGATCGACCTGCCCGACAAGGTTCGCAGCGGTCTGATCGATGCACTGCATGTCCTGCAGGATGTCGAGGGCATCGCGCAGGTGCGTCTGACCGAAAAGGATGTGGTGCGCCACAGGCTGGTGCAGCAGATCGTAAAAGCCTATGAAAAAGCCGCCGAGGAGAAGACCCGCGGCGAAGCAAACCATAAATAAAAAAACGGAGGTCGATTTCCATGTCCAATAAGGTATTGATCACGAACGACCAGAATGTGGTAAAGGTCCCTTCCGGCCTGCGCATCCTGATCCGCCGCAGCTGTAATGCGGTGCTGGATTTCGAGCATTTTGACGGTCCGGCCGAGATCAGCGTGACTTTTGTGGATAACAGCCGCATCCATGAGCTGAATCGGGAGTATCGCGGTAAGGACTCCGCCACCGATGTGCTCAGTTTCCCTCTGGGGGAAAACGGCGAGTATGACATTGACGAGGACAACGGCTGCAAGCTGCTGGGCGACATCGTCATCTCGATGGAGCGCGCGATGGAGCAGGCTGAACTGTACGGCCACTCCCTGCAGCGCGAGGTCGCGTATCTGACTGTACATTCCATGCTGCACCTGCTGGGCTACGACCATGAGGCCGGCGGTCTGGAGGCTGTGCGCATGCGCGAAAAAGAAGAAGCCGTCCTGATCCAGCTGGGCCTGCCCCGCACGGTTTCGTATACGAGCGATGAAATTTGAGAAGCTGACGCATTTTGCCCGGGGCTTTGTCTATGCCTACGACGCATCGCGCCGCCATACGGGAGGAGCGCAATTTCCGCTTTCATCTGTGTGCGGCGCTCTATGCCTTTGTGGCAGCCTACTGGGCGCAGCTGCCTGCGGTGGAAACAGCCCTGATCGCGCTCTGTGTGGCGGCGGTGCTGGCGCTGGAGCTTGTCAACTCCGCAATTGAGCGCGCGGTGGACAAGCCCGATACCACCACTGGTGGACTGCGGGCGCGGCCAAAGATATGGCGGCAGGTGCGGTGCTTGTCATGGCCATCGGCACGGTCGTTGTGGCGGCATGCCTGTTCTGGCCGCGGCTGGACATTCTGTGGGCGGCCTTTACCGCGCGGCCGACACGCCCGCTGTGGCTTCTGCTCACGCTGATCGTATTTTACAAATTTATTTTCCGTTCTTCCAACTCAACAGAGAAAGGCAAACAACCGAATGGCAAAACCGATTCCTGAAATGCCTCCAGCGTATTTGTGGCGCTGGTCGGCCGCCCCAATGTGGGCAAATCCAGCCTGACCAACTACCTTGTGGGCGAAAAGGTCGCAATCGTGACCAAAAAGCCCCAGACGACCCGCAGCCGCATCACCGGCGTCATTACCAAGGGGCCGGTGCAGTATGTGCTGATGGATACCCCCGGCATCCATGCGGCCCGCAACAAGCTGGACGCCCGCATGACCCAGACCGCCGCCGCCAGCCTCAAGGATGTTGATGTGACGATGATGCTGTTTGAGCCGGCAGGGGAGTTTACCGATGCAGAGCTGACGATGGTCAAGGCGCTGCAGAAGGGCGGGCCCGCCATTGCGGTTATCAACAAGGTGGACTTGCTGGATAACTTCGCCGCGCTGGAGGCCCGCAAAAAGCAGCTGGAGGAATTTGGCTGCTTTGACCACATCGTCACGATCTCAGCTAAGGACGGCACAGGCTGTGAGGATCTGTTTGCCATGCTCAAGCCCTACGGCAACGAAGGCCCGCACTACTTGACGATGATGCCTTCACCGATATGCCGGAAAAGGAACTGGTGGCAGAGCTGGTGCGCGAGAAAGCACTGCTCTTCCTGCGGGAGGAGGTCCCTCACGGTATTGCCGTTGTGTCGAGCGCTTTAAGGAGCGCCCTGACAAGGATCTCATCGACATTGATGTGGACATCTACTGCGAACGCAAGAGCCACAAGGGCATGATCATCGGCAAGGGCGGCCAGATGCTCAAAAAAATCGCCTCCGCCGCCGGATGGATATTGAGGAACTGCTCGGCGTCAAGGTCAACCTGCAGTGCTGGGTCAAGGTCCGTGAGGACTGGCGCGACAACGAGCTGCAGCTGAACTCGCTGGGCTTTGCGAAGCCGTAATGATGCTGCACATCGTAGGGGCGGGGCATGCCCCGCCCGCAGCCTACCCGTTATAGAGCATTATCCGTAAGGCCGCGGGCGGACATGTCCGGCCCCTACAGCATCCGCAAATTTATTTTATTCCGTATTCCGCCAACATCCCCGCGCCCCCTCTGTTACACTGTACCATGGGGGTGACCGGTATGACTGACGCGGCGGGAGGCTGGCTGCGCTTTGCGCAGTCCGGCAGTGTTTATGACTATTTAGCGTACAAATTGCAGCAAGACGCAGCGCAGGAGGGCATGTATGCAGACGGCAACGACAGGACTTGTGCTGCGTCAGGTCAAGGTGGGGGAGGCAGACAGGATCATCACGATCCTGACGCCTGAGCTGGGGGTCGTATCGGCATCGGCCCGCGGCAGCCTGCGGATGAAGAGCGCCCTGTTCAGCGCAACAGGGCTCTTCTGCTATTCGGAATTTACCCTCTCCAGCGGCCGCAGCCACTATTTTGTGGACAACGCGCAGGTCAAAAAGGTGTTCCACGGCATCTCCGCCACCATCGAGGGGATGGGCGCTGGCCAGCTATATGGCGGAGATCGCATGGAGCTTGCCCCCGCCCCGCCGGAGGCGGACGCCCAGCTGCGGCTGCTGCTGAACTGCCTGTACATGCTCAGTGAGCGCAGCTACCCCTGCCGCCAACTGAAGGCCATCTATGAACTGCGCGCATTGACCTTGCGGCTATATGCGATGTGCTGGCCTGTGCCGGCTGCGGTAAGTATGAGGGCGGGGACTTCTACCTTGACCCTGTGGAGGGCCGCCTGCTCTGCGCGGACTGTGCCGAAAAAGCGCGGCATATCACCAATCTGGATAACGGTGCGCTCTATGCCCTGCGCCATATCTGCCTTGCGGAGGATAAAAAGCTGTTCGGCTTCAAGATCTCACCGGAGAGCCTGAAGGAGCTTTCCCGCACGAGTGAGCAGTATACGCTCGCCCACCTTGAGCATGGGCTGAAAAGCCTGGACTTTCTCAAAACTGTACTTGAATAAGGAGACCAAGACCCTGTATGGATACCGCCTATAAAACAACACTGGAACTGGACAAGGTCCTTGCCCGGGCCGTGCAGCTCTGCGCCTGCCAGGAGACGAAGGAGATGATGCAGGCGCTGGAGCCGGCTCCCACCGTGGAGGATGAGCGCTACGACCTGGCCCAGACCAATGCCATCAATGCACTGCTTATCAAAACGACAGCCCCGCCTTGGCTAGCGTGCACGAGGTGCGCCGCATTGTTGCCCACGCCCGCAAGGGGGGCATCCTCTCGATGGGGGAGCTTTTGGAGATCGCCGCAACGCTGCGCAATTTTTCTGGCCTGTCCCAGTGGTACGGCCTGGGTGAGCATGAGATGTTGCCCACGGACGATCTGTTTTTCTCGCTGGCCCCGCAGCCGGTGCTGGAAAAGCGATCGCAGAGAGCATCCTCTCACCGGAGGAGATGGCCGACACCGCCAGTGTGACGCTCCACGATCTGCGCCGCAAAATCCGCCAGACCGAGGATTCCATCCGTACCAAGCTGGATAATATCATCCGCAACTCCACCACCAATAAATTTCTGCAGGACGCGGTTGTCTCGCTGCGCAACGGCCGCTATGTCGTGCCGGTCCGCGCCGAATACCGCGGTGAGGTCGGCGGCGTCATCCACGATGTATCCTCCACAGGCGCGACCGTCTTTGTGGAGCCTACCGCCGTGGTCGAGGCCAACGCCCGCATCATGCAGCTGCGCGCGCAGGAGCAGGAGGAAATCACACGTATTCTGACCTCCTTTTCGAATCAGGTCGGCTCGCTTGAGCCGCAGTTTACCTACAGCTATGAGGCAATGCTCAAGATCGACCTGCTGCTGGCCAAGGCCCGGTTGGCGGTGGAGCAGAACGCCTTTATGCCCGCCGTCAGCGACAAGGTCTATTTCAAGCTGAATAAGGCCCGCCACCCGCTCATCGACAAGAAAAAGGTCGTGCCGGTGGACATTGAGCTGGGCCGCGACTATGACACCCTCGTCATCACCGGCCCGAACACCGGCGGCAAGACCGTATCGCTGAAAACAGCCGGCCTGCTCAACGCGATGGCGCAGTACGGGTTCCTGATCCGGCGCATGAGAGCAGCATCGTCTGCCATTTTGACGAATATCTCGTTGACATCGGTGATGAGCAGAGCATCGAACAGAGCCTGTCTACCTTCTCCGGCCATATGAAGCGGATCAGCGGCATTCTGGAGCTGGCCGGCCCGGCAACCCTGACCCTGCTCGACGAGCTGCGCGGGCACCGACCCTGCCGAGGGTGCAGCGCTGGCCGTCAGCATTCTGGAACGCTGCGCCGTCAGGGCAGTTTGCTCATGGCGACGACCCACTACGCCGAGTTGAAGGTCTATGCGCTGGAAACGCCCCGGCGTTGTCAATGCCAGCTGTGAATTCAATGTCGAAACGCTGATGCCCACCTATAAATTGAGCATCGGCGTGCCGGGCAAGTCGAACGCCTTCCTGATCAGCGCAAAGCTGGGTATCCCGCAGGAGATCATTGATGCCGCGCGCAATCACATGTCGAACGATGACAAGCGGCTGGACAGTGTGCTGTCCCAGCTGGACGATTTGAAGGCCCAGCTGAAGGAGCACAGGCCGAGGCCGAGCAGGCCAAGTACGATGCAGAGCATGCGCTGGAAAGTGCCGAGAAAAAGCGGGATGACCTCATCAAAAAGGGTGAGGAGGAGTTGGAGAACGCCCGCCGTCAGGCCCATGATCTGATGCAGCAGGTGCAGAACGAGGCCTACAGCCTGACCGATGAGCTGCGCCGTATCCAGAAGGACGAAAAGACCAGCGCGGCCCAGCGCGCCGTGCGCGCCCGGGAAATTGCCCGAAAGGACACCGAGAGCTGCTCAAGCAGACCGATGCGAAGCCGAAGCCTGTCAAAGAGTTCGTCCCGCTCAAAGAAGTGCAGATCGGTCAGGAGGTCATCATTGCCGATCTGGGCCAGACGGCCACCGTTACGGCGCGCCCCGACCGGCAACGACATGGTGGAGGTCCGCGCCGGCATCATGAAAACAAAGGTTCCGCTGTCCAACCTGCGTGCCCCTGACAAGATGGAAAAGCGCAAGCCGGCCGAGCCGCGGCGTTCCACCCGCGTGCAGTTGGATAAGTCCCGCAAGACCAGCATGGAGCTGAACCTGCTGGGTTACACGGTGGACGAGGCCCTCAACGAGGTGGACAAGTTCCTCGACAGCGGCATGCTGCGCGGGCAGTCCACCCTGTATATCATCCACGGAAACGGCACCGGCGCCTGCGCACCGCCATCCAGAAGCATCTGCGCACCCACAAGGCGGTCAAAAGCTTCCGGCTGGGTCGCTACGGCGAGGGCGAGAGCGGCGTGACCGTTGTGGAATTAAAGTAAAAATTCAAAACAATCCGCCTTTTTGTCTATAGCAATCCTTGGCTGCATCTGCTATGCTATTCATAGAATGTATGAGTGTCTGCCCTTGAAATGAAATGAAAGCGAGTGAACGCTTTGCCAATGGACTATAACAGTACACGCAGCTTTACGATGACGCTGGCGCACCGCGCGGTAGGGGACATCCGCCGCGGGGGCTTCCGGCAGCTGCGCAATTATGTGGACATGTGTGCCACGCTGGCAAAAAAGCCGCAGCAAAAAGACTTTTTTGCTACGCACAGAAGGCCCTGCAGCGCACCGACAGCTGCTATTACAGCCTGATCCACCGCCTGCTGGATACCGTGGATGAGGATCGCATCTGCACGGTCGGTGTCAATATGGGCTTCGGCGGCCTGATCTACGGTGCAAGCGAACTGAAAAAGAAGGCGATGCGGACGGCAGCCTACTTCTTGGGTCACAGCGGCACGCTGCGGGGACGAACGCCTGGCGGAGATGATCCCCGAGGCGGCAAAGCACGGCAGTTATGTCTGGCTGCTGGATGCCTTTCTACTGATCCGGCACAGGTCGTGCCGCTGGCAAAGGCCAACCCTCAAACGGCCTTCGGTCTGCTGGCAGACCCCGCCGCCCTGACCGAGGACTGCGTTGCTGCGCTGGCAGCCTGCCGCAATCTGGTGGTGATGCCGCTGTTGAACACGCCGGAGCTGACCCCCGAGGCATGCCGCGCCGCCCGCCGCATGAAGGCGCAGCATATGTTCTACGCCCTGACCATTCTGGTCGATGATAACACCGTGGACGAGGTCATGCAGGACGACTGGCTTGAGAGCATCGCGCAGGAGACACTGTTTTGCGTTGCGCGCGCAAAAACGGCATCTCGGACGAAGCCTCCCACAGACTGCGCCGCAGCATTGTGGAGGGCCGCATGGAGACCGGCAAGCCGGTTCTGCTGCTCGACTGGGACGGCGATGTGAGTTACCTGAATCAGCGTATCTCGGAGCACATGGTTTTCGGCAATGCACTGCCGCAGGGCTGCTCCTTCCCCCTGCAGTTGGGCTGAAACCGCAAATAATAACAAAAAACGACCCTGTAACGATGGTATCATCGTTACAGGGTCGTTTGGCTTTTCAGGTATCGCCGCGCAGCAGCTTTTGCAGGATGTCATGGTTGAACACCGGGATCGTCAGGTCAGAGATGACAAGGCCGTTGGTGCGCATACCGCCAAGCACCCACGGATCAGGATCCCCATCAGCGCGCCGGAAAAAAACTGGCCGATGGCGCATGTCTCGCTGGCGCTGATGTCAGGGTTCAGCTCCCGGGCGTTCTGCTCAAAAATAGAGCACAGGTAATCAAACATGTACTTCTGCAGGCTGTTCTGGCCGTTGTAGGCCAAAGCGTTGCAGTAGAACACCTTGTTTTCCAAAAAATAATCCTTGATAGCTGCCAGCAGGGAATCCCAGCTGGTGTAGGCGCCGCGTTCCACAAGGAACTGTGTGATGCCGCTCTGGAAATACCAGTTGACGAGGTCGTACTTGTCCTCAAAATGGTAGTAGAAGGTGTTGCGGCCTACGCCCGCATGATCCACGATGTCGTTGACCGAGATCTTTTCAAGCGGGGTCGTGACCATCAGCTCCTGCAGCTTTCGGCCAGCAGATGTTTGGTTTGATTGGAACGAGGCATAGTGATCCTCCTGCAAATGGGGTGGTAAACAGCGTACCTGCATTATAACACATTTTCTGCGTCAAGTGCAAATGATTCGTGAAATTCCCCGCAGGACCTGCGCTGTGATTTGTATGACAAATTATCCCGAGTGTTTGGTTTTGCCCGCCGCGGCCGGAACAGGCTTTCTAATTGAACATTCGCCGGCTTTTGTCTATGTACACTGCGGCGAAAAAAAGCCTACAATAGGGCATACTCTAACGGAGAGAAAAGGAGTGCAATCAACTATGCCGATGAATAAAGTAGTCCATGCCGCCCAGCGCGCAGCGTTCAGCGCCGCCCTTGACTCTGCCATCAAGGCAGTGCGCGGCAAGGGTCCTGAAAATATGGCCGAGCAGGCCGTCAAGCTCGTCAATCTGGCTCAGCCTCTGCTGGCCCACCGTTACCCCGATGCCGACTGGGATAAGGTCCGCGCCTTTGTGTCCGACCCCAACAGCAAGTGGATGGGGTATGCCTACAGGGCAATCAACGAGATCGACCCCCATATCCTGAAGATGAACGCCCTGAACCTTGTGTATGAGGGTATGTTTGCCGGTTACAACTATGTCATGGAGCTGCGCAAGAAGTACGGCTGCAACATGCCGTGGATTTTGCTGTTCGACCCGACCTCTGCCTGCAACCTGCACTGCAAGGGCTGCTGGGCTGCCGAGTACGGCAACCGCCTGAACCTCAGCTTTGAGGATATGGACCGCATCGTCACCGAGGGCGAGGCGCTGGGCATCCACTGGTACATGTGCACCGGCGGTGAGCCGACCTGCCGCAAGGAGGATCTGTTCAAGCTGGCTGCCAAGCACCAGAGCTCTGTGTTCCATCTGTTCACCAACGGCACCCTGATCGATCAGCCTTCTGCGACCGCGTCAAGGAAGTCGGCAACATGGCCTTCTTCATCTCGATCGAGGGCATCGGCGATGCCACCGATGCCGCCGCGGCGACGGCGTCTATGACCGCGTCATGCACGCCATGGACTGATGAAGGAGAACGGTCTGCTGTTCGGCACCTCCATCTGCTACACCAGCGCTAACTATAAGGCTGTCACAAGCGATGAGTTCATGGATATGCTCATCAGCATGGTGTTCGCTTCAACTGGTACTTCCATTACATGCCCATCGGTGACGGCGCGAATGTCGATCTGATGCTCAACGCCGAGCAGCGCGAGTACATGATCCACCGCGTCCGTGAGATCCGCGGCTACACTGGCGGAAAGCCGATCTTCTGCATCGACTTCCAGAATGACGGCGAGTACATTGACGGCTGCATTGCCGGCGGCCGCCAGTATGCCATATCAACCCGGCCGGTGATGTCGAGCCCTGCGTCTTTATCCACTACTCCAACGCCAATATCCATGACAAGAGCCTGCTCGAGTGCCTGCAGCAGCCCCTGTTCAAGGAATACCACAAGGGCCAGCCCTTCAATAACAACCATCTGCGTCCCTGCCCGATGCTCGAAAACCCCGAGCTGCTGGGTGAGATGGTCAAGCGCAGCGGTGCGCACAGCACCGATATGCAGCAGCCGGAATCCACCGATGATGTATTCCGCCGCTGCCGCCCCTACGCTGACCAGTGGACGCCCTCTGCCGAGCGTATCTGGGAAGAGGAGCACCCCGGCTGCACCTCCTGTGCAAGCTGTTCCGGTTGTGCCTCCAAGTAAAACAGCATAAGCTCCTGCGCCCCGCTGTATTTTGCAGCGGGGCGTTTTTGTTTGGTTTGGCTTCCCCCGTGGGGGAAGGCATTCATCTTGTCAGCTTTTCGCACATCCCACCGTCCGCGGATTTTCTCTTCCACCAGCGCATATAGTGGTAGCATGGCGGCAAAAAGGGAGGTGGGCGTATCAAAACGGTGGTATATCTCGATGTGCTGCTGCTGACCAATTTTCTGCTGGCCTATTTTCAGCTGCTGGCGGCGGGGGCGCTCAG